>JGI2171J19970_10000173_pt1 | contig 29389 bp, 20 predicted proteins | sample DeeMarSWOR324_28_FD_19970 | JGI IMG/M metagenome (IMG submission 19970) | reverse complement strand
CAAATAAAAAGACGTTCGATGTTTCCTAATCTGTTTGAGCCCGGTTTCATAGGAAACTTATGGCTCAAGAACCGCCTGATAAAAGGACCAATCGCCACAGGTTATGCTGCTATTGATGGTTGTGTTACCGAACGTATTCTAGAGCATTACAAGGAACTAGCCCGCGGAGGGGCAGGACTAGTCATAACAGGGTATGCGTATGTGGACGACGTGGCCAGCAAATCGATGCAGGGTCAACTTGGTGTGAGTAAAAATGAGCACAGGCCAGGGCTACAACTGCTAGCATCCACAATCAAAGCAAACGGAGCTAAGTCATGTTTACAGATAGCACACACTGGACGAGAGAAATACATGGCTGTAGCTCCCATTAAAGCGCCATCCCAAATACCTTGGAAGGCAATTGCACAAATTGCTCCGCCCCCTGAAGAACTCACTCTGGAGGAAATTGGGGAAATTATTAATTCTTTTGGTGATGCTGCCTTAAAGTGTAGAGATGTTGGTTTCGATATGGTCGAAGTTCATGGTGCTCATGGCTACTTGATTGCTGGTTTTCTATCGCCGCTGAATAACAAACGTACGGATTGCTATGGTGGTAGTTTAGAAAACAGAATGAGATTTATTATTGAAGTTGTAGAAAACATCCGTAAGAAGGTAGGCCCTACTTACCCTTTGTCTGTCAAACTGTGTGGAACTGATTATCACGAGGGGGGGATCACCCTCGAAGAAACTAAGATAGTCGCCAAAGCGCTCGAGAAAGCCGGAGCAAACCTCATCCATCTGGCAGGAGGAGATCATGAATCGGTTCAATATGAACAGGCTCCTATGTATAACCCTTTTACTACTAACGTTTGGGCTGTCGAACAAATAAAAAGAGAACTTAGTATTCCAGTCGCTGTTGCTGGGGCAATCTCTACTCCTGAGCTGGCCGAGGGTGTTTTAAAGGAGGACAAAGCCGATTTTGTCGTTATGGGGAGGCCTATCGTGGCAGACCCATACCTTCCTCTGAAGGCACAAGAGGGCCGACAGAAAGATATTTGCCCTTGTATTCGTTGTGGTGAGTGTGTTAGCACCAAAGGGCTCTACGTAGGTGCTGTTACCTGTGCTGTGAATGTAACTGTAGGACGAGAAGGTGAATTCAAAATAACCCCGGTTGCTGAACCAAAAAAGGTTGCCGTGATAGGGGGAGGTCCAGCTGGGATGGAAGCCGCCAGAATTGCGGCTATGAGAGGACATGATGTCACGTTATTTGAAAAAAGGCAATTGGGTGGCCAGCTAATCGAAGCATCCGTTCCTGAATTTAAGGCTGACTTAAGAAGACTTATTGATTATCTGGTGGCTCAAGTAAAAAAGGCAGGGGTCACTATTGTTAATGCCGAAGGAACAACTAAGGCTATTAAAAATGGAAAATTCGATGCGGTTATAGTGGCTAGTGGTTCTAGACCCTCGATTCCTGATGTGTCGGGTATAAAAAAACCGTCTGTAATGGGTATTTTAGATGTTCTTGGTGGGGCTGAAACAGGTAAAAATGTAATCGTAATAGGTGGTGGACTGGGCGGTTGTGATGTCGCCTTATATTTGGCTGAGCAGGGTAAGAAGGTTACCGTTGTCGAGATGCTGGACGAGATTGCAGCATACATGAATCATGTTGAGCACGCTGGTTTTCTTGAAAGGCTATCCAAACAAGATGTTGACATACGAACGGGACTACACCTGGCGGAGGTTATTGAGGATGGCGTGATCGCCCACAACAGGTATGGGGTAAAGTTTAATATTAAAGGTGATACTGTGGTTTTGGCCACAGGGATGCAGCCAAACGAGGGCCTATTTAAAGAGCTAATACAGAATGCCGACCTTGAAATTTATGCTGTTGGCGATTGCGTTGGAGTACGGGGAATTTTTGATGCTATTCACGAAGGGTTTTACGCAGGATATGCTGTTTAGCTAGGATGTAGAATCTTATTGAATATGTTCGATATGCTCGTTTGAGTTGAGCTTAAAACTAGCATCATAAGCGGTGAAAGTGGTTATTTCGTACTATTGACCTCCTGCCATTTGATTAGTTTTACCATGTAGCTGGGGGTAAGCGGAGAAAAAATTAAGTTGAAAAGCCTTGGATTCGAAGCTAAATGGACTAAATCTAAAGGGGGGTGAGAAATGTAGCGTTGCATGAAGGAATAGAAAGATTAAAGCTTTAAACTATTAAGGAGGTTAAATGAAAAGCAAGCGATTTTTAATGTTAGTGTGCGTGTTGTCTTTAGCGTTGATCTTGACTTTAGCGCAGTTTCTAGGTGCTTGTGCTCCCGAGGAGGATGGCACGGGAACTGATGAACCTCTGAAAATTGGGACAATAGGATCACGGACAGGGTGGCTGGCAGAGTGGGCTACGGACGGACAGGATTTCAACCTCGCCTATGGGGATTATGTTAACGCCCACGGGGGGATAAATGGTCGCGAGATTGAGGTAATTCAGTATGACGATGAATCAGAAGAACAGAACGATTTTCTCTATGTCAAGAAGATGATTGAAGAGGACGGATGTCTGGCGATAACAGGTCCAACACTCACCGGCCCCTCCATGGCTTCCATAGAGGCTGCTGCGTATGAAGGGTGTCCGTTTATCTATAAACCTCCAATGGAACAGCCCCCCGAGGTATACGAACCAGGGTCCAATATCTTTGGTTGCGAAGCTCCCGGGACAAGATATTTTGCGAGTACAATACAGTATTTAAAGGATGAGGTTGGCATAGAGACAATAGCCCTATTATCCACCTCAGACGATAGCGGCGAGGAAGACTTAGAATGGGTCCTTGATGCTATAGAAATGGTTGGTGGTATTGAAGTAGTCATATCGGAAAGGATAGACCCCGAGGCCATTGATGCTGTGCCACAGTTGACCAGGATAAAGGCTGCTTCTCCTGATGCTATCCACTTGCAAGGAGCGGGTGACGTCATTGGCCCAATTGTACGAGGCATGGAGCAACTGGCGATGACCGATATACCTGTAGGGTGTGCTTCAGGCTACATGAATTTACCTGCGTTTGAACTCATGGCGGGTCATGAGCCTGACCTTATTATAGGCCCCGTACAGATGGTGCACCGCTATCCCTTTGGCTTATTGGAACCAGAAGATGAGGCTTATCAGCTGACCGAATTGATGTGGGATATGTGGAAGTTTACATGGGGCGAGGATAGAATGTCAAAGGATGAGTTTCTAATGACCTGGATACCTTGGGACTTCGAAATGATGCATCTTATGGTTGCGGGTATCGAAGCTGCTTGGCCTCTACCTGATGACTTACAAGCAGCTAGGCAAGCAATAAACGACGCCTTAGAAAACGATATAGTGAACTGGGAAGGACTACAGGGGACAAGGACAATGACCCCCACTGATCACGTTGGCTTGCCACCAGGAGCGGCTGTCGTTATCCAGATAAAGGATGGAGAGTTCACTCGCCTGAATTAACAAGGAACTGCTATAAAAAAATACAGAATAACATCCATAAAATAACTATATTTATATTGTGCCGGACAGAGGTAGTAGGGCATACATAAACAAGAAATAGTTTTGGTATGCCCACTACTCTGTCGGTGCTTTGTGAATTTCGGCTAGAATTTGGTATTAATTTACGCGACTTGGTTTTATGGTATTTCACCTAGATAGCTGAGAGGGAAAAATATGGAAGTTTTTGGTCAAATTCTAATATCCGGCTTATCGAATGGTGCAATTTATGGCGTAATAGCCTTCGGGTTTGTTGTAGTCTTCAACGTGATCGGAACTCTCAATTTCCCTCAGGGCATGTATTTACTACTGGGTGCTTTCTTTGCTCTAATGTTTTTAGAGCTTGGCCTGCCATTACCGCTAGCAGCGATTGTAGCAGTTATCGTCGTTGTGATTATTGTTGCCTTGTTTACTAGATTCACTGCCATTCACATGAGACATAAAGAGTTCTCTGCTTTAGTGCTGGTGATGTGTGGCCTCGCCTTTCTATATGAGGGCATAATGCTGCTTGCCTTTGGCTTCTATCCAAAGCCGTTTCCCGCTTTTTCGGAGACAATTGTTGTGCAACTTGGTGAACTTTTCATCGCCACTCAATCTATCTGGGTGATAGGTATCACCGTGGTTCTAGGTATTGCCCTGTGGTATTTCTTTAATCGGCATATCTATGGCAAGGCAATGAGGGCCACCTCTCAAAACCCAGTTGCCGCAAGGTTGATCGGAGTCAACATTAAAACTATGATGACCCTTTCCGTCATTTTGAGCGCTGGCCTTGGGGCAACTGCCGGGATAGCTGTAGCGCCACTTAGCTATGTGATATACAACGTTGGCTGGATGCTTACAATGAGAGGCTTTGTTGCCGCGGTTATTGGTGGGGGGTTAACCAGCTATGTTGGCGCTTTTGTGGGCGGCCTTGTGGTTGGTATAATCGAGGCGGTTACCATTGGTTATGTTACTTCGATGTTTAAGGATGTTGTTTTGTTCGGTATTTTGATAGTTCTCCTTATTCTACGCCCCAACGGTTTATTGGGGAAAAGGTAAATTTAGGCATCCGTGAAGCGAGGTTTAGAATGCGAAAGCATTATGTAGCGCTATTAGTCATTGCGGTGATATTGGCAGTGCTGAGCTTTGTACTGCCTATTAGTGAACAGCGTACACTGGTATTTATAGCTCTGTTTGTCCTGACGCTAATAGGGCAGGTGATCTTCTTAGGCTACACAGGGCAAATCTTGCTCTGCCAAGCTACCTTCATGGCTATAGGTGGTTATGGTACAGCTATAATTACTGTAAAATACGGCGTGCCATCGATTGTTGGGATCTTGTTTGGGGTAGTCTTGGGTATCATCTTTGCCTACATAATTGGAATGATTATTCTTAGGTTAAGGACTTTCTATCTTGCCATTGCTACACTGGCTATCGCTCTTATCACAGATGCATTGCTGAAGGGCTGGATCAGCTTAACAGGTGGTTACTCAGGCATAACTGGTATCCCTCCCATAGCAATTGGTGGGCTTGTGTTTGAAAACGTCAATTTGTTTTATGGTCTCGCTTGGATTATAGCGTTCATCGGGTGGCTATTTGCCCTCCATCTCGGCAGATCAAGATTTGGCAGAGCCTTGAAAACCATCAAAGGCAACGAAATGGTTGCCAGTTCGGTGGGCATCAATGTGACTAAATATAAGGTTACTGCTCTAATGATCACCGGAGCGTATGCAGCACTCTCCGGAGCCCTAATGGTACATTTCATGGGACTTGCTCTTCCAGGGTTCTTCAGTATAGAAGAGTCGTTTCTGATAATAATGGCTGCGATCCTGGGGGGGGCCAGCAGTGTATATGGTGTTTTCTTAGCCGCTCCAGTTCTTGAGTACTTACCTGATTTGTTCCTTAAATTGGGAGATTACAAGCTTATCATCTATGGACTTCTTTTTGTCTTGGTCCCGATGTACTTCATGGATGGCCTTGTTGGTTTAGTGACTCGCTTAGCGAGAAGAGTTCACAAAATCAGGCTTAAAAACTATCCGAGTGGAAAAACTATCGCGGGGTAGTAAGATGCATCTTTTAGAAGTAGAGAATCTGACTAAAAATTTCGGCGGTGTTACGGCATTGAACGAGTTTAGTTTCAGTGTGGACAGTCATGAAATCATTGCAGTCATAGGGCCAAATGGTGCTGGAAAAAGCACGTTATTCAACGTCATAACCAAAATCCACCCAGCAACAAATGGCATCGTCAAGTTTAAAGGCGAGGATATAACTAAGCTTAAGGCCCATGATATAGCTGTAAAGGGCGTATCTCGCACCTTCCAAGATGTTCGCACACTCAATGAAATGACAACTCTGGAAAACATAATGATCGGATGCCATCGTACTACAAGAACAGGACTTTTTAGTTCATTCCTTTACTTACCTAGAGTGAGGAAAGAAATAGAACATGTAAAGGAATTATCAATGAAGTACCTCGAACTTGTTGGCCTAGACAAGACAGATGCAGATAAGCCAGCTGGAGCCCTGCCTTATGGAGCACGAAAGCTAGTGGAGCTAGCGCGAGCGTTGGTCAGTGATCCTGAACTACTACTCCTCGATGAACCGGCAACTGGGTTGAACGATGTGGAGAGAGAGCATATGGCTCAGCTATTATTTGACCTACGGAAAATGGGTAAGACATGGATACTTGTAGAACACCAGATGGAATTTGTCATGGGTTCTTCAGACCGTGTTATTGTACTAGACTTTGGCAATAAGATCGCCGAGGGAACCCCGGATGAGATTAAGAAAAATCCAGAGGCCATAGCAGCATACCTGGGGGAGGAAGACTATGCTTAAAGTCGAGAATCTTTACGTTAATTATGGCAACATCGAGGTTTTAAAAGGGATCTCGTTTCATGTCGAGGAGGGAGAGATGGTATGTCTCCTCGGTACTAATGGGATGGGCAAGTCAACTACTCTGAGTGCTATCTCGGGTTTAGTTAAGCCAAAAGCTGGTAGCATTTTTTTTTATGACAGTGACATTACCGGATTGCCTACTGAAAAGATAATCAAGTTAGGAATCAGCCACATCCCTGAAGGAAGGCTAATCTTTCCGGATCTCACGGTTATGGAGCATTTAGAACTAGGAGCATATATATATTACTCCGACAGATCCCGCAAAGATGATTTTAAGCAAGCACTAGAGCTGGTTTTTAATACATTCCCCACACTCAAGGACAAACAGAAGCGAACGGCCAAAACCTTAAGTGGAGGGGAACAACAAATGCTTGTTATAGGCAGAGGTCTCATGTCAAAACCAAAGCTTCTTATAATGGATGAGATAACTATGGGACTAGCGCCAATACTGAGCCGGGAGATACTAATGACTGTGCGAAGCTTGACTGAACAAGGACTATCGGCTCTATTAGTTGAACAGAATGCCCATGCCGCTCTAAAAGTGGCCACTAGAGGATATGTATTTGTAGATGGCAAGATTGCTCTTGAAGGAACTAGTAAAAAATTACTAAGCAATCAGGATATGAGGGCTGTGTATTTGGGCAGTAGGGTATCGACCACGCCTGAAACCCCAAAATGATTGGGGCAATGTTTCGCAGGCATATAGACTAGAAACTACGATCGAAGTCGGAAATGGATTTGGGCTGAAGCGGAGTGACTTACAGCACTACTATAGTTTAGTCTCTATCATAATGGATAATTATAATTCTTCTAGGATGCGGAGTTTTGATGACTGACCATATTGCATATGGTTACGCAGGGAAGTTTCTTAGGGTAAACTTGACTGACGAGCAGGTTGTTGAAGAAACTATTGAAGAAGCTGTTCTAAGGCAGTACTTAGGTGGGGCTGGTATTGGGGCATATTACTTGTATAAAGAGGTAACCCCCGGTGTAGAATGGTCTGATCCAGAGAACCGCCTGATTATTGCCACCGGTCCGATAAATGGCACTGTAATGGGAGGTTCTGGTGGCTTCATTGTAGCGAGTAAAGGTTCCCTTACCAATGGCGCTGCAATTGCACAGGCCAACGGGTCCCTCGGTGCCTATTTGAAATTCTGCGGTTACGACGGGATCATTATACAAGGTGCTGCCAAAACACCAAGCTACCTATATATTTACGATAGTGGTGTTGAGATAAAGGATGCTGCTCATTTGGAGGGTAAAGTTACTTGGGAGGTAGAGGATTTAATAAAAAGGGAGCTGGGTAAAAGCGGGCGGAAGGCGAGCGTTTTTAGTATCGGACCAGCGGGAGAGAACTTGGTTAGGTTTGCTTGTATAGTTGGAGACAGGGGTCATGTGGCGGCTCATAATGGTGTGGGCGCGGTAATGGGGTCGAAGAATCTTAAGGCTATCGTTGTGGAGCGGGGCAAGGGTAGAGTTCTTCTCAGCGATAGGAAAAAATTTTCACAGTTAGCCAAGGCTTTATTTGAAAAGGCGACAAAGCTTGATCCTTCATCGCATTATAAATGGGGAACACTGGGCACTAATAGTAAGGCGGATGGGAGAGTATCGCGAGGATATCTTCCGGTTAAAAACTACACAACTAACATACCCTCTGGAAGTAGTAAGATCAGCGCGGAAGATCTTCGGTCTCAGCCTCAATTCGAGTTTACTCGGTATCCTTGTTGGGCTTGTCGCTTCAATCATTGCCAATTGGTAAAGATTACCGAAGGTCCCTTTGCTGGATATGAGGTAGAGGCACCTGACTATGAGTCAGCGGCTGGCTTTGGTCCCCTTATCGGTAATACTAACTGGGAGGACATAGTAATACTCAGCAACGAGGTTGATGGCCTAGGAATGGATGCAAATGAAAGCGCTTGGTTAGTTGCTTGGTTGATGGAGTGCTTCGAAAAGGGACTCATTCGCAAGGAAACTACCGATGGCTTGGAAATGAAATGGGGAGATGTCAAGACAGTGAGAACCCTACTTCATAAGATAGCAAATCGTGAAGGGTTTGGCGATGCTCTTGCCGATGGGGTGATGCGTGTCGCTCGTCATCTCGGGGGTGATTTGGAGAAGCTTGCTGTTTACACTATAAAGGGTAACACCCCTCGCATGCATGATCACAGAAGCTCTTGGACGATGTTGCTAGACACCGTTACTTCAGACAGGGGCAGGGATATGGACGCCGCATTAATTTTTGGTCTTTTCGAGCCAAAAGCGGTAGCCGAAAGTCTGGCTAAGATACGAGGGCGCGGCTCCTTTTCCGATTCTTTAATGGTCTGCAAATTCAATATTATAGGCTCGGTTAAGGGAGACTTGGTTGAGCTAGTGGCTGCAGCTACTGGTTGGGACTTTAGTGATGCCGAAGCAAGACAGATAGAGCTTAGAATCACTAATCTGCTTCGAGCTTTCAATATACGACATGGTTTTACTCGGGACCTTGATGCCCCTTCACCCAAATATAGCTCCACACCTACAGACGGGCCTGCTCAGGGTAAAGGTATTGCCCCAGTCTGGGATATTATCTTAGATAATTACTATAAATTGATGGGCTGGGATAACAAGACTGGTAAACCTCTTCCAAGCACACTTAGAAATCTGGGCTTGGACTATGCTATCGCTGATTTGTGGGAGAAGAAACAGTAGTAATTATTGGGCAGGATAAATTAATTATATAAAGTCCCTAAAATAAAAGCATGATTCCTAGGAGGAAGGATTATGAGATTGAAAGATAAGGTGGCAATTATTACTGGAGCAGCCTCCGGAATAGGAAAAGCTACCGCCGAGTTATTTGTCAGAGAAGGAGCAAAGGTGGTAATAGCTGATATTGATTCAAGCGCAGGGGCGAAGATTGCTCAACAGATTAAACAGGGAGGAGGGGAAGCAACCTTTGTGCAGGTTGATGTAGGCTCTTCAGCTGACATCAAAAAAATGGTTCATACGGCTATATCTACCTACGGTAAGATTGATATACTTTTTAATAACGCCGGTGTCGCTGGTGAATCTTTGGCCGAGACCACTGAAGAAAAATGGCGTAGGGTGATAGACATCAACCTCACGGGTCCGTTCCTTGCCTGCATGCATGTTATACCCTTAATGAAGAAACAGGGTAGCGGCATCATAATAAACACTGGTTCTACAGGAGGAATAAAAGCCAGCGGCAGGAGTGCTTCTTACACAGCATCAAAGGGTGGGATAGTAATGCTATCAAAAGCTTTAGCTAAAATATTGGCTAAGGACAACATCAGAGTAAATTGCATATGCCCTGGACCGACCGATACCGCTTTAACCGAAGCCTTCATGAATTATCCCAAGACCGAGGAGGAACGCCAGAAAGCGCTGGCAAATAGACTTTCTAAGATTCCCATGGGGAGGGCAGGTAAACCAGAAGAAACTGCCACAGCGGTTTTGTTTCTGGCATCTGACGAATCGTCTTACGTTAACGGCATTGCATTACTGGTAGACGGCGGGGTGTTAGCTTAATGCTGCCCTATGTCGACCGATTCAGTAATGTTTAGAGCGAGGAGGATTTTTGGGGTTGTTGAATAAATGGTAAATGGAGATAGAATTGGCTAATTGTATCATCCATCCTATAGAGCTATTCGAAATGAATAGCGACAAATCAAGCTTCACATATCGGCTTAATGTTGCACAAAGAGTTATGTTACCCGGGTACATTTGGTATATCGAGGGGGGAGGGGAACGAATTTTAGTGGATGCTGGAGGTGATGTTGAATATATGTGGAACATTAGGGCAATACCAGCCAGGGATATAGAAACAGTTGAATCTGGCCTTGGCAAGCTGGGCATAAGCCCTGATGACATTGACCTTGTAATCCTTACTCATCTCCACCAGGACCACGTGGGACAGGCGTTTCGTTTCCACAAAGCCCGGTTTGTCATACAGAGAAACGAGCTTGACTTTGCTCGGGATCCTCACCCTTCGGTGGCTGCGTCCTACAATAAGAGATTCTTTAAAGGGCTTAACTTCGAGGTTGTAAATGGAGATACCAAAATCAGTGAGGGGATATCTGTAATCAGTACGCCGGGGCACTCCATGGGTGGACAGTCAGTATGCGTCGAGACCGCTCAGGGTACTGCCATCATCTCCGGTATTTGCTCCATTCGGGACAACTTTGAGCCACCACCTCCGGTTACGCTACCGGTAATTGCTCCCGGTGTACATACCAATGTACTGGAGGCTTATGATAGTCTCCTCAAAATCAAGGAAATGGCTGATATAGTGGTGCCATCACATGACCCCGCATTTAAGAATGTAAGAAGTATCCCTTAATGTTATATAGTCGTCCGTGGATTCTAAGCATAAGGTATTGTCAAAAATGAAATTATTTAAACCGGGGAAGATAGGTAAGCTGTATTTAAAGAACCGGATAATAATGGCTCCAATGCACGTCAGGTCCATTTTGGAACCCGATGGCCGGTTGTCACAACGGGGTATAGACTACTTTGTTGCTCGAGCTAAGGGTGGATCCGCAATGGTAACGATTGGTATGGTTCGCGTAGAACGTGAGATAGAAAAAATTCCGGAGTTGCACTGGGTTGAACTTATGGCTGATAGCCGAATGTATACCATGAGGTTTAGCGAGCTGGCCGAGGCTGTGCATGACTACGGAGCCAAGGTTGCCATCCAGCTATCAGCTGGATGGGGGCGCAATGCCTATAAAGATGTTGCCCGAGTTGTTGGTGCTGTGGCTCCGTCCGCCACGCCGTGTTTTCGGGTTCCCAGCGTTATCGCACGCGAACTAACTGAAGCGGAGATTAAGCGACTGGTGCAAGCCTTCCAATTCAGTGCTGAAGTATTGAGAAGTGCCGGAATAGATGCTATAGATTTGCAAGGTCACGATGGCTATCTACTTGATATGTTCACGACCACACTCTGGAACAAACGTAATGATAGATATGGAAGAGACCTTGAAGGCAGGCTCAGTTTTCCTCTGGAAGTGATTCAAGCTATCAAGAGAGGGGCTGGTAATGATTTCCCCTTGACCTATAGACTGGCTCTTACGCACTACCTCGAGGGGGGGCGGGAGGTTGAGGAGGGGTTGGAGATATGCCGCAGATTGGAGGCAGCTGGTGTTGACGCTCTCGGCATTGATGGTGGCAGCTATGAAGCCCGATATTGGGCTATTCCGCCGACAACCCAGCCACCGGGTTGCATGGTTAACTTGGCTGAAATGGCTAAGAAGGTTGTAAAGATACCAATTATAACTGTAGGCAAACTTGGATACCCCGAGTTAGCTGAGAAAATATTGCAGGAAGGCAAAGCTGACTTCATAGCATTGGGCAGACCCTTGCTTGCTGACCCAGAGTGGCCAAATAAGGTGAAAGAGGGAAGGCTGGAAGATATCCGACCGTGTATTGGCGATAACGAAGGCTGCTTGGGAAGGGCAACCGAAGGTAAGTATTTGAGCTGTACAGTTAATCCAATGACCGGCGTGGAGAGGAGACTAAGCTTACGTCCAGCCGAAAAGAAGAAATCGGTAATTGTTGTCGGTGGAGGACCGGCTGGTCTGGAAGCATGCAGGGTGGCGGCGTTGAGAGGCCACCAGGTTACCTTGTGGGAGAAGGCTGCTGTTTTAGGTGGAAACTTAATACCGGCTTCAGTGCCTAATTTTAAGCAGGATTACAAAGGATTGGTAGATTACCTGTCAACTCAGGTAGAAAAGCTGGGGGTGAATATCGAATTAGGGAAAGAAGCTAAACCCAGGCTAATACAAGAAAGGAAACCTGAGGTTGTCTTCATTGCTACCGGTGGCACCGCAATTATTCCCGCGATTCCGGGCGTGAAGAGGAGGAATGTAGCCACCGCAGTCGATATGCTCCTTGGCAGAACGGAGGTTGGGGAAAGAGTGGTCATGATTGGTGGTGGTCTTGTTGGTAGCGAAGCCGCGCTGTATCTGGCACAAAAGGGTAAGAAGGTGACTATTATTGAGATTTTGAGTGAAGTAATGCAAGATGTGTTTATGTGCAACCGTCAACATCTGCTGAAGTTGCTTAGTGATAATGATGTCAAGATTTTAACCGATACAAGAGTGACGGAGATAATAGAAGGGGGCGTTATTGTGGACAAGAAGGATGGAAATAGAAGTAACTTGGAAGCTGATACTATATTGCTAGCTGTAGGCTTAAAGCCTAATAAAGGGCTAGCGGAAGCTGTAGTGGATAAAGTACCAGAGGTACATAGTATAGGCGATTGTGTAGAACCACGCCGGGTAATAAACGCTATATGGGAGGGGTTTCGCACTGCTCGCCTGATTTAACCCAATGTTATCATGTATTACTGGAGGATTAAATGAGCATAGTAAGAGCAAGACCTTGGTTCAAGTTTTGGCCTGAGGGCGTGCCACGGCATATAGATTACCCTCAGATACCACTATTTGAATTCCTGTCCAATTCGGCTAGAAAATACCCCACCAATATTGCTTTTAGTTGCGAGGAGGACAGCTTAACTTATGCTGAGCTAGATACAGCAACCAGCAAACTGGCAACGTATCTCAGCGATGTATGTGTAAAGAAAGGCGATAGCGTGGTACTTTTCCTCCCTAATGGCTTGGAGTTTGTCATCGGGTATTATGGAATACTGAAAGCAGGCGGTATAGTCAGTCCAGCCAATCCACTATACAAGGAGGGGGAGTTAAAACATCAGCTTAATAACTGCGGGGCTACTGCCATAATAACCGATGGAAATTCCTACCCCATAGTCGAAGAAATCAAAGACGAAACTCAATTGAAAACTATAATATTGGCTGACACTGAAGGAATTGAGGAAGCACTTTCATTGACGGAAATTCTAAAAAGGTGCTTACCTGAGCCTCCTGCGTTTGACCTGAAGCCTAAAGAAGATATAGCGGCAATCGAATATACCGGAGGCACAACGGGTTTCCCCAAGGGAGCAATGCTGACTCACTATAACCTGGTGGCTAATGCCATACAAAATGCTGCATGGTTAGGGTGGAGTGATCAAGATGTCATTATCGGTGTGCTTCCCTTCTACCACAGTTGGGGCGCTTGCACCTGTGTAAATTCACCAATCTACATAGGTGCTCGAGTGGTTACACTTTCTCGCTTTGATGCTGAAGAACTACTTATGACTATCGAAAGAGAGAGGGCAACTGTACTTTATGGCGCAGCCTCTATGTTTACCATGTTGGTAAATAGCCCAATCATAAGGCAATATGACCTTTCGAGTTTGAAATATGTCAAAGCAGGAGCAATGCCAATCCCACCTGAAATCAAGCAAAAATGGGAGCAACTTACTGGCGTCAAAATGGTTTTAGGCTATGGCCTAAGTGAGGCATGTCCGGAAACCCACGATTCCCCACTGCAAAGGGTGAAACCGGGAAGTGCGGGGATACCTATTATGGATACCGATGCTCGAATAGTAGATGAAGAAACGGGAGAGATTGAGCTGCCACCGGGTGAAGTAGGTGAATTAGTAATCAAAGGACCGCAGGTCATGAAAGGATACCTTAATAGACCTGAAGATAATAGGGAAGCACTCCGCGATGGTTGGCTTTACAGTGGTGACTTAGCCTTGATGGATGAGGAAGGGTATTTCTATATTGTTGACCGGAAAAAAGAGATAATAAAATACAAAGGATATACTATTGCCCCAGCTGAAGTTGAGTCTGTACTTTACCAGCACCCGGCTGTCAAAGAGTGTGCTGTGGTGGGTAAACCGGATGCCTTAGCTGGCGAAATGCCTAAAGCCTACATAGTCTTGAAGGATGGGCATTCCGCAACTGCCGAGGAGCTTATCAGATTCTGCGAACCAAAAGTTGCTCCATACAAGCGGATCCGAGAAGTTGAATTTATCAAAGAAATACCAAAAACGCAGGTGGGAAAGGTTTTGAGAAGAGTGCTTAGAGACAATGAGAGAAAACGTTCTACTACTCAATAATCGTCAAGCACTGACATCATTCGGTCATTTTTGATAATGTGGGGTGAAGGGAGGTGAAAAATAATATGAAGGAGGGAGACTTATAGAGACCATGCTTGGCGAAATAAAAAATGGAGGTAATGAGCGATGATAAAAGGCGGCTACAGAAACAAAATATTGCGCGTGAATTTGACTAAGGGCAGTATTAGTACTGAGAAATTACCTGATGAAAACGTGTTGAGGAAGTATATTGGCAACTTTGGATTAGGCCTATACTATCTGACCAAAGAGCTGCCCATAGGCGTCAGCCCATTGGATCCAGAAAACCCTCTAATCTACATGAATGCCCCTCTTGTAGGGACAAGGGCTCCATCCGGCAATAACTGTACTATCACTACCCTGAACGCTGATACCGGATTTACCGCAGGTCGCTCTCATACTCACGGGTTTTTTGGTCCACTTCTTAGCATGGCGGGGTTTGATGGCATCATAATTTCGGGGGCTTCGGATAAATGGGTTTACCTGTGGATTGATGATGGCAAAGCTGAACTCCGGGATGCGGAAAAACTCTTAGGCAAAGATACTCATGAAACAGAAGACCTTGTTAAGAAGGAACTGGGGGTTCCGTTGAAGGTTGGAGCTAAAGGAGGCGCTAGTGTTGCTGCCATAGGGCCAGCGGGAGAAAATCTGTGTGCTGGCGCTCTGATTGAAGTCGATAAGAATCACTCGTTCGCCCACTCAGGTGTTGGAACGATAATGGGTTCCAAGCGTTTGAAAGCCATAGCGGTGAGAGGGACTGGCAAGGTTCCAATATCCGATGAAAAGAAGTTCAAAGAGGTGGTGGCGGAGTGGAGTAAGGCGGGGCATGAGTTAGGGGCCTGGAATAATCTCAAGGGTGCCGTGAACCCTCACGGCGACTATAAGTGGATTAAGGGTATGATAGGATTGAGTGCAAAAAATTTCCTTTCCAATGATATTCCTGGCTTTGGTGACGGTATGTCGAAGAATAAGATTACTGTTAGAGCATGTTTCCACTGCCCCATCGGCTGCTCCTACGACGTAGAAATGACTTCGGGTCCGTATAAGGGTTATGTGGCGACAATGGCCGGCGGCGGAGAAAATATGGAAGGCTCGGCATCGATTGTCGGCGTCGGCTCAAAAGGCCCTGGCGAGATATTTTACCTCACAGACCTTAATGACCGCCTTGGTTTTGAAGCGAGCACGGTAGGCTGTGCCATGGCAGTTGCCTTCGAGGCTTACGAAAAGGGACTTTTAACAAAAGAGGTCACTGATGGTCTGGAGTTAAAGTGGGGAGATGTTAAAGTAATAGAAAAACTGCTCAGTAAGATTGCTAAGAGAGAAGGGTTTGGAGCACTATTAGCCGACGGACCAAAAGCTGCCGCACAGCGTGTTGGCCTCCCTGATGCTTCAGTTGATATTAAGGGTGCCGGTATGAATCTGCATGACTGGAGAAGGGCCTGGGGATGCTTCCTAGGGCAGTTTGTCAGCGGAGGTTCCGGTTGGCATGCCGGTGCCGCTGATTGCTGGTTCACTGAACCGGATATTGGTTACGAAAAGATGCTCGACCCGTTGGACCCCTACGTAAGGGCAAGAGAGGTAGCACTAACCACCATTTTGCACATGTGGAGGGATTGCTTCGGGTGCTGCAATTTTGTGACCTGGGGTCTCCCCGGAGGTATGACAATAATTCCGAAAGCTATTGGTGCCGCCGTGGGCTGGGAGGATTTCGGCAAGGAGGAAGCTTGGATGGTAGGTGAGCGGGTCACAACCCTTGAGAGGGCATTTAACATGTCTCGCGGTTTAACTGTCAGAGACGATATAGAAGTATCGCCTCGGCTGCTTGAGCCTGCACCTGCTGACGCTGGCCCTGCAGCGGGTAAAAGCGTTGCACCTTACATTGAAGGATGGGTGCGGGACTACTACACTGAGCTAGGTTGGGACCGAAAGACCGGTAAACCGTGGATGTCTACACTAAAGAGACTTGGCCTCGAAGAGTTTGCACATCTCGTCTGGCGCTAAAGGAGCTATTCTTGCTGGTTTGCCTGTTAGCTTAGTTCAAAAAGTTACGCCAAGCAGGCGTTTGGCGATATCCGGGATGGTACTGAGCTGTCCTTTCGGGAGCCCGCAGACCTGTTTATTTCTTCTGGGGGTATCTTATGCCTTATCTGCTTTTACAGGAATTCTGAGCCAGTATATAGATAAGCTATGGCCTCTGTAACCGGCTTTGGGAATTGTGATATTCTGAATAATATTGCATAATAATCCACCCCATTGGAGAATAAGGTTAGGTGGTGGTTACTATAAATTAAAGTCCTAGTTCTTTTGCGACTATATCACGGTGAAAATCAGAATCACCAAAAGTGCTTACTTCTGCTCCGACTCGAGTAGAAAAAAAAGGCATATCATGAACAATCATGAGGGCAACACCACCACAGATCTCGTGAGCTTTGAGGGCAATGCGCCGATAAGCAGCGCTAACATAGGCCTTAGCCATAGATACCTCGATAACACATGGCAGGCCTTGACTCAATCTCCATGCTGCTTCATAGGTGATAAGCCTTGAAGCATCTAGGTCAATTAGCATATCAGCACAGCTTTCCTGGATAACTTGTGCGCTACCAATCAACTTCCCAAACTGTTTTCTTTCCTTGGCATAATGTATAGTCATTTCTAGCATCCGCTGAGCGCTACCAACCATTTCGCAACATTTAGCTACCGCTGCTCTTTCTATTACTGTTTGTACTGTACTCCATCCTTGGTCTAATTCCCCTAAAATGCTTTCTTTAGGTACTTTACACTGGTCAAAAACTACCTCACATAGCTTATCGTTGGCAGAGGTCTTTAATACGGTGTAGCTTATGTCCGGAATTTTTGTATCTACTAGGAATATGGTAATACCATCTTCTGGTTTTGCCTGTTCACTAGTTCTCACTACGCACAGTAAATAATCAGCAATGTGAGCATCGGAGACAAATAGCTTGGTGCCACTAATAATATAGTCACTATTACTAACTCTAGCTTTAACTGCGATTGACGCAGCATCATACTTGGCAGAAGGTTCAGTTAAAGCTAAAGTAGAAATTGCCTTGCCGCTGGCTATTTGGGGCAAGTACTTCTGTTTTTGCTCCTCGGTGCCGGTATCCAAGATAGGTAGACCACTAAGAACTACCGTGGAAAAGAAGGGTACAGGTAGGTAAGATCGTCCCATTTCTTCTAATAGCACTGCCAGGTCAAGGAAGCTCATCCCACTGCCACTGTATTTTTCCGGAAATACTAATCCCAACCAGCCTAGTTCTGCCATCTGCTGCCATATTTCTGGAGAGTAGCCCTTTTCACTCGATTCTATCTCCCTAACTAACGTCTTGGGACATTCTCTCTCTAGGAAATCACGCGCTGACTCCCTTAGCATCTCTTGCTCCTCTGTGAATTTAAAGTCCATAATGTCTCCTTCCTTAGGTGATATCCCAGACTTAGAGATTACCTGGCAGCCCTAATAATTCATTGGCAATGAAGTTCTTGGCAAAGCCGAATCCTTCGTAGGCGAAAGTATAATAGTACTGCCGTCTAGACCAATACTCTATTAATCCTTGTAGGGGTGCAAACTTGGAATCTCTCCTCAGTTGTCCGTAAAGACCTAGGATATCCATCCCAATATTGGGCATCTCCATGTGCAATACTCTATCACGAAAACACTTAATAATAGACGCTATTTTGTTAGCCTCAGCATTAAGGCCTTTACTCCATGCCCAAGCCAAATGGTAACTTTGTAATCGCAGTATTTTCAACCTGATTGCCATCTCGGCTAACTTGTTACGAACTAAGGTATCCCCACGCAGTGATGGCATCTCTTTTACATAGTTGATAATCTGGTCTAGGACTCGCCCAATTGACCCACAATAATAACCAGGTCCTCTATCCCAACAGAAACACATGGCGCATTTCATATAGTATTCCCACCCTGCATTTTCTCTCCCGATTAAGCACTCTTTGGGCACCCTCACATTATCGAGGTAAACCTGGTATGTTAGGCCACCGTCCATTCTGGACAGCGGAGTTAGGCTATATCCGGGCAAGTCTATGTCAAGGATAAATAAACTTATACCCTCTTCTGGGGTAGTATTAGGATCAGTTTTTGCCATCAGTAGAGAGTATTGCTTAGGGAAATGGTNCGTTCTACCACCACTAGTCGAGAACATCTTTTGGCCGTTGATAATGTAATCACTGCCATCCCGAATAGCACAGGTCTGAATTTGAAGAAGGTCGCAACCAGCTTCAGGTTCGGTAAAGGCCTGGCCTACCCATATTTCCCCTCGCGAAATCTTTGATAGATACTCCTTTTTCTGTTCCTCCGTTCCATGATTAAGAATAGTCTGACCGAATAAATTAATGGTGCTACCGATCACATTTAGAGCTATTGGTACTCCGCTGTGGGCTACCTCCTCCTCCCAAATAGTCTGCTCCACAAGACTGAGTCCCTGGCCACCATATTTCTTGGGAAATGGCAAACCTAACCATCCTTTATTAACCATCTTGCGATACAGCGAAGGTGAATGGTGTCCCACTATCTTAGAGTCCTCTAGCGCCCCCCACGGTTCTCTAGCACAAAACTCGTGGACATCTTGCCTTAGCTTATCTTGTTCTTCATTAAATCTGAATTCCATGTACCTTTATCCTTATTTCCATTCTTAGTTGACTGTTGGCTATTTTGACGTCTATAAGATGGCTTGTATCACTTTCAAACCTATCTTTGCTATAGCCTCGTCGTCTACCGGGTCATCCCTACGACGACCACTGACACCTATTGCACCATACACAACCTCCTCGCCTGGCTTTACAACAACTATTCCCCCTGGCACTGTTGAGTATTCACTACTATACTCCAAAACACTTGATGGTTGCTTCAACAGTGCCAACCGTTCCCCAACTCCCCTCGTATCTCTTCTCCATCTGGCCGAGGTATAGGCTTTCTTAATAGCCATATCATTAGTGAAGCCACGGGCCCCATCCATTCTTACTAAGGCAATAATCTCACCTACATCATCTACCACTGCAATTGAAACGGGCCTTGCTTTGGAACCCTCTTTAATCATGGCTTCAATTGCCTTCTGCACCTCTTCCAATCCTATAACTTTCTTCTCATACATAGATATTACCTCCTTCTTTAGTTATATCAATACCAGTGCTTAGCTAATTCGATATGCCAGTATCCAATAGAGTATATATAAACACAGCGGGCTTCATCCCCTACCACCGACTACGCTCTTTGCCTCTTCCATGTGCTGGCTCAACAGAAACAGTGCCTCATCAATCGCCATAGCACTAAAATGGCCGGTATATTTCATTTTCCCCCGGCCAGTTAGTGAGCTGTGACAGAGCTTTATCAACTACCTTGTTTTTAAAAATTCTTAGTGTTGTCAATATAATTGCTTCCTTTGTTACTTTCCAATGCTTCAAGGATTCTGGCCGGGTTCAGGTGGTTTCCTCTAATCCTTACTCCTATGGCGTTGTAGACGGCGTTAGCTATGGAGGGAGCACACGATACCATACCCGTTTCGCTAAAACCCTTGGCCCCAAAGGGACCCCAGGGCGTGGGAAATTCAACGAAGATTTCCTGCATATCATTCATTTTTGGCATATCGAGGATGGTCATAATCTTGTAGTCTAGCAGGTTGGGGTTTAGTGCTACTCCTGTGTTTCTGTCCATGATAAATTCCTCCGACCTGATCCAGCCATTAGCTATTGTAATTCCCGTATCAATCTGGTTCTCTACAATTTGGGGGTTTATGGCTCGGCCAACGTCAAGGGCTGAGATTATCATCAGCAGATTTAGTTGCCCGGTCTCGGTATCTACCTCTACCTCGGCAATAGTAGCTGCAGCAACAAAAGGATATATCACTTTACCTGTCTTTTCATCCGTTATTGATTCTGGAGGTGGGTTGACAGCAGTACTGGTAATCTGCCAACCATCCATACATGCCTTAGCAATAGGCATTCCTATATCAGGGTGCCCTCTAACATAAATCCTCCGGCCTTTTGCTTCTAGCTCATCTGGTATTACCCTTAATTGTTTCGCAGCTATGTCAAAAAGCTGTCGCTTAATATCCAAAGCAGCACGCAAGGCAGCATTTGCGATACTGCTTATCCCCATACTGGCAAAAACGCCAGCGCCTGCTGGTGATGTTGCTGAATCCGGCAGTATTACATTAACATCGTCATCGCGCAGTCCAAGCGTTTCAGCTACGACCTGGACCAAGGCAGTTCCCAAACCTTGGCCGATTTCAGGGCCAAATGATATTACATTAACTGTACCGTCATGGTTCATCTTGATAGTAGCCGAATATCTCGTGTACATAGTTTGATGCATGCCTATAGCTATGCCTATGCCCCTTCTCTTTGAACCGGTGACAGCTACTGGCGTCCGCCACCCCTTCCACTTTTCCTTCCACCGGGCTCGCTCAACCACCTTGCGGATACATTCCTGAAAGCTATCCACATCAGGTCCCATCACTCCCCACTCTACGGCACTTTTCGGAGGCATTTTCATAATGTTAAGGTATGTTTGTGCTCTAGAGCCATATCTGACGCAGTTTTTAAGCCTGAACTCTACTGGGTCCATACCGATTTTCTCAGNGGCCTCGTCTATTAATCGCTCAACAATGAAATCGCCTTCTGTATCCCCCCAGCCCATCATGCCGAAGCAATCTTGGATATTGGTCATCACGGTACATACCTGAGCCCTAGAGTTTTTCCACTCATAAAGTAGGCTACCGCTATTAACAGCCGAATTGATTGGGGGCCAAAAGGCACGTGTGCTATCCCGGCCCATATCCGTTATAAATCGGCTGTGTATAGCGGTTATACTCCCGTCCTTTTTTACTCCTATCTTCTCGTGGCCCTTGTAACTGGGGCGAAGCCGGGTAGCAATGAAATCCTCTGCTCTCGTAAAGACTACTCTTACTGGACTACCTGCCTTCTTGGCTAATAATGCGCAAAGGGTAGCAATCTTCTCAGGCATCTTTCCACCATAACTACCAGCCTGGTGGGGACAAATAACCCTGACGCTAGATTGTGGTATATTTAGGCATCTAGCCAGATCCTGATGGATCATCATTGGCATCTGTGTATCAGCGTAACAAATTAGTTTATTCCCGCTCCATTTGCATATTACGGCACGGGGCACCGGAGAACAATGGTGTTGTAGCGCCGTCTCATAGCTATCTTCAACTATGTAATCGGCTTCCGCAAAGCCCTTTTCCACATCACCAATATCTATTGTTACCCAACCATCAGGCCTAGCCCGTGGTATTGGCTGCCCCGCGCTACCATGAAAAAGATTGGTTCCATATTCAGGGTGCACTAGTGGTGTACCAGGTTTCATTGCCTCTTCCTTGTCAAAGACTGCTGGTAGTACCTCATATTCTACTTCGATCAGATCCAGTGCCTCCTCGGCTATCTCCTTCGTTTCCGCTGCTACTGCTGCCACTTCTTCCCCAACGTAATGCACCGTCTCATCGAGGAGATACTCAAGCTTGTTCAACGGGTGGACATTGGGGACACTCTCGTGCGTTAATACAGCCATAACCCCGGGTAACTCCTCTGCCTTACTAGTATCTATCTTAGCAATCCTAGCATGGGCATGAGGGCTTCTTAAGAATCTTGCCTCTAACATCCTAGGTAGCTGTATATCAGTAATGAATTCCGCTTCTCCCTTAGCTTTAGCTAAAGCATCATTACGGGGTAATCTCTTGCCTATGATTGAAAACTCCTCAGCCATTTGCTTCTCCTCTCATTATCTTAGCAGCAGCGAGTACGCACTCAGTTATCCTTTTATAATTACCAACGCGGTCTGGCCAGAGTAAATTATAGCAGGTTCTTCGGGTAATACCTATTCCACTTCAGACTATCCACCTCTGTGTTATTAACATCACGAACCATGTCCAGCGCTAGTCTCTATTTACCTGATCTCATAAGGTCCACCTCTTTATTCCTAAAGCTGAACCTATTATGAAATTCCTACTACTTCCAGTACACCCAAGGGTTAATCTTTTTAAGATTTAAGGGGGTAAATAAACGTGAGAATTTTACCATAAAAGAGGTCATTTTCTGTAAAAATTGAAATACAGACCAAGAGGGACTATAATAGAACAATCGAAGAGTAGCCCTACAGGCTGTAGGGCTTCTACTTATTTTGAGTTTTACTCTATACCACTTTTGCTGACTGCATGCAACTGTGGAATTTGAGCTATGGAGAATAGAATGATGAATAGAGCACGATATCAATTCCTCAGAACTTTGCGTTGTAAAAATTTAAGTGTTCCCGGCACGTTGGGTAGATTGACCGCGACTATTGGTCAGCTTGGAATAGATGTCGGGAACATAGCAACTATCCATCTAGGGCACCAATACACGGTCAGGGATATAGATGTATTTGTAGATAGCGAAGAACATCTGGCGAAGTTGATAGAGGAAATATCATTACTTCGAGAAGTTACGCTACTCGAGGTAAGAGACGATGTGCTGGAACGTCACAAAAACGGAAAAATCGAGATGATAAGCACTGTTTCTGTTAACTCTGTGGATGAGCTCCGCAGGATTTATACGCCAGGAGTAGCTGAGGTATGCAAGCTAATCACGGAGCAGCCAGAATTAAAGGATACCTATACCAGCATTCCCCATTTCGTAGCTATAGTTACCGATGGTTCCGCTATACTAGGACTGGGAAATATTGGCCCGATTGCTGGTATGCCAGTAATGGAAGGAAAAGCTGCTATATTGCATGAGCTGGTTGGGATTAGCGGAATCCCTATTCTACTGGATGTGACCGATCCGGACACATTTGTGGAAACAGTGAAACACATCTCACCCACATTTGGTGGCATTCAGCTAGAGGATATTGCATCGCCACGGTGTTTCGTAATCGAATCGAGACTCGATAAGGAATTAGGAATTCCCGTCATGCATGATGATCAACACGGCACAGCCGTAGTGACACTTGCAGCGTTGATCAATGCTTGCAAGAGCAGCAAAATATCATTGCAGGAGGCAAAAGTCGGACTTATTGGCTTGGGTGCTGCTGGCCTGTCAATCGGGAAATTTCTTCTACGATTTACTGGTAATCCTGCCCTAGGTGTAGCAAAAACTGAAGCCAGTATAAAGCGACATGCAGAGGCAGGAGGTATTCCATCCAGTCTTGATGAGGTGATGCAGAGAGCTGATGTCGTAATAGCTACCAGTGGGGTAGCTGGGCTTATCAAGCCCGGAGCAGTTAAAAAAGGGCAGATTATTTTTGCTCTGTCGAATCCGTATCCAGAAATCTCAACGGAACGTGCCATAGCATCAGGGGCGGCTCTGGCTGTTGACGGTAGAACAGTTAACAACTTGCTAGGTTATCCTGGTATCTGGCGGGGAGCATTAGATTCTAAATCCACTAAAATTACATATGAGATGTACCTGGCTGCTGCGTTAGCCGTAGCTGCTACAGCGACCGAAGGGGAGCTTGTTCCAAATGCTTTGGAATCCAAAGTACATATAGCTGTAGCTCACAATGTAGCTAAGGCTGCCTTGGAGTGTGGTGTTGCCCAGCGTCAACTGTCCGACGACTATTTTGAAAATAGTGACATCAAAAGACCGCTATGGTGATAACCTGGATTTTACTTTTTACCACAATCCGCCTATATTAGTCTCGAGCCCACAGGCTTCCACGATATTTTGGAGTTTTGCAAGTTGCTTTTTGGGTTGCTGTTTTGTATTTTTATACTGCCAATAAATCCCCATAGCCGCATACTTTGCTGAGGCAAGCTGATTAAAAGGCAGTAAATCGAGTTGTTTAATTCTTTTCAGAGAGGCGACGAATTCGGCGGTCTTCCTGATATTCTCGTAATCATCGTTATAGCCTGGAATAAGGGGAATACGTACCACCACTTCAGTATCCGTATCCTGGCAAAATCTACTCAGGTTATTTAGAATAAGCTTGTTTGACCTACCTGTACCGACTTTATGAGCTACATCGTCCATATGTTTTATATCGTACAAGATAAGGTCAACAGATTTAACTACTTTTAGGAATATTTTATATTGAGCAAATCCGCTGGTCTCCACAGCAGTATTTACCCCATTTTCATGACAGAGGCGCAAAAATGTTAGGCTAAATTTCGGCTGGAATAATGGCTCACCACCAGAAAGGGTTACCCCTCCCTTTCCAGAACGGTCAAAAAAGGGGCGGTACCTTAAAATTTTATCCAGCAGCTTTTCTGCCGATATTAGTTCCCCAACTTTCTGCAGAGCTCTGCCCGGGCAAACATCAACGCAGCGCATACAGCGTGTGCACTTGTTACGGTCGATACGCTGTTTCTCGCCCTCAATAATGGCACCTGGGATAGGACATATCTCCGAACACTTCATGCAGCCCAGACAATTCTGCCAATGAAAAGCAACCTCAGGAAAGAAGTTAATACATTCAGGATTTTGACACCACCGGCATGTTAAAGAACAACCCTTCAAGAAAACGATTACTCTCAGCCCGGGGCCATCGTGGACGACAAAGTTTTGAATATCAGAAATCAACCCGCTTATATTAGATGCTGGTAAATTATCCACGTCTGGGCTGCTGGATATTTCCATATCTAGTCGATCTTTTATTTTCGTTCACGTTTCCTTTAATCTTCTGCAAGCTGGTGTTCAGTTCTTTCAATGACCGAATCTTGAACGAACTTATTTAGCTCGATAAAGTTGGCATTGTAACCTGAAATCCTGACTACTAGATTGCTATAACGTTCGGGATTCTTTTGTGCCGCACGTAGGGTAGCAGCATCGGTAATGTTAAATTGTATCATATCCAATCCCAGGTCCATAGTGGCTTCAATATAACTTTTAAATTTCTGAAGTCCAGCTTCACCAGCGATGCTGCTGGGCGTCAGTTTTTGATTGAAAATATTGGCCTTTTGCTTTCGGGCATCTATCTTTGATGCCGATAATACTGCTGTCATCGGTCCTTTTCTATCATATTTCGCATGTGGGCTAATGCCGCCATCAACCAGCGGATCGTTTAACTTTCTACCATTAGTCAGAGCGCCGGTATGGGGCGCCAACTGGAACATGCGTGAAACGACCAGCCCTGAAGGCATAGGCGAAGCATCACTTTGGTCATGTACCCCAGCTAACTCATCGGCTAACATGGTATAAGTCCACTTTGCAATGTCGTCGGCATAATCATCGTCATTGCCAAACTTCGGAGCATTAATAAAGTCCTGCCGCATCTCATCATGTCCTTCCCAGTTAGCCTGAAGTGCTTTCAGTACTTCCTCCATGGTATATTTCTTATCTTCAAATACAAGCTTCTTTAGACTCACCAAAGAGTCTACGGTGTCTACTATTCCTGGGTCGTTAGCCCAAGGCATACCTTTTTCCTGGATATCCATTACATCCCGGCAGGCATCTAAGGATCGGTGGAATAGACACGATGAAAAGGGCCGTTTGAGGTATATAGTGCTCAGGTGCTCCGATATTGTCTTGAGGGCAGCTGACTTCTGGCATTGCCACCTCATCTGTTGCCGTAAGGCATCCAGTAACTGTTCAAAAGAAACAAACTTAGAGGCGTCGCCGGTACGAGGTCCTATCTGAGGATTTTCGGCCAGGGCCTGAAAGAGAGCATCATCCTTAAAGTCGTCAGTTTCATGTCCGAGTACAGGGTCAATGCCGTTAAACAAAGCCATCTCTAGGGCTTTCGCTGGACGGATTGCCCAGGCGCTTCTTCGTGCTGTACCCTGATTGATGGTAGGACCCGGAGAGATGCAACCGATAACTGCCCAGCTGCGGGCTTCTTCTAGCGTGAAGCCGTAGTGGTTAATTAAGCCATCTATGACTACTTGGTCGTTTTTAATGGAGGGCTGTCCTAGGCCACTTCTAACTACTTCTACGACCCGTCTCCAGACTCTTGGGTTAACTTTATTATGCCATCTGAATTTGAAGTCAGGATGACTTAACCTCAAGTCGTCGAGGGCATCAAGTACCAGTATCGTGAGTTCATTACAGGCATCACTACCATCTTCAGGTTTGACACCACCGATGGTGTATGTGCCCAGTAGATTCACCCCTTGAAGAGCTCTCCTCCGGTGGACTGGTAGCGGACGCCCTAACTCGTCTACATGGATAAGTAATTCTTCCATAAGCTCCAAAGCCCTATCGCGGGATAATGTCTTATTGATGACCACGTCCTTTTCATACCATGGCCAAAAAATCTGGTCAGTCCTAAGCGAAGTGCCATGGCACAAGATTTCAACAAAGTGATAAGCTAGGAAGATTAACCAGTGACTCTGAATTGATTCCCAGAAGGTGCGAGGAGGATTGGCTGGCACCCAGGCACAATTCTCAGCGATTTGCACAAGCTCTTCTCGCCGCTGCTCATCCTTTTCTTCAGACGCCATCTTTCTTGCCAGTTTGCTGTAGCGGTTAGCCCAGCGAATCACGGCTTCCGCAGCGATTATCATCGCCTTCAAGTCATTTATCTTATTCGAAATGTCAATGGCACTAGTACCCCCGGTAGACTCCTCCCAACTTTCTTCTTGATGTGCCAGTTTTGCTCGCAACATGTGCAGAATCTTGTTGAGTCCCCAATTCAAATAAGTGTCATGATCCGGTTGGGTACGCGAAGTGTATTCGCCGGGAAGTACCTCCATATACCTGTTCCTAGCTGCAGCTACAATCCAATCGCTTTCGCTTACGTAGTTTTTCATTATTGAAGGTAAGCAACGGGGTTCCCAATAATCAATAAGCTCGTGCCATTCGCTTATTTCATCCTTTTTACAATAACCAGCCTCGATATAGTTTTCGATAACAGATTGGTCAATACTCTCTATTGTAAAGGGTATTGCGCTAGCATCTTCCTCTGGATAACCAACGATGAGCTCGAAAGGCCTGATGAAAATCGGCATATTGTCCAAGTAATGAGCAAATGCCCTAGCCCGCCGTACAGAAGTCGGCTGCCCTTCAGTGCTCTTCCATGATTGGGTATAGTATCGACTTCGCAGAATGGAGAGGTAGACCGGTTTAACGAATTCATCCCGCGTGAAATATTTGGGTATATGCTCCTTCTTCATTCGCTGAATTCTCGGCGTGGCCATAATAATCCTCCCATATGATTGAGTACAGTGTGACTATCATACTATCACGTAATTTTAAAATACGTTACGAAGTTCTTAAAAACCGGCTTTAATCTCAAGCAAATTAAATAGGATTAATTTCACTCTGTGATAAGATTTCACTGTGTGAAATCTTATCATTTATGTAGTATTCTGTCAACAGTGCTGGTATATTTGGCGTATAACATTACTAAAAAATTAAGGTCTAACAATTAAAATAGTCTTTACCATAGACATTTTTTATGGTATATTTGCTTCGTGAATATTAGATTGAACAAAGTCCAATCAATATCACGCTCCGCGGATATACTGGTCAGTTTAAAGAATGGCAATGATCGGCTCACTGATATTGCCAAAGATTTAAAGCTGAGCAAGGCTACAGTTTATCGGATGCTCAAAACACTAGAAGATTCGCATCTGGTTGTTCAGGACTTGGCGAGTCGCCGCTATTACTTAGGTGAGCTTATTGTAACCCTTGCTTCCAGCCCATTTACGCTGCATAAAAATCTTATTTTAAGCGCCTTTGAAGACATGAAATATGTAAGGGATGTTAGTAATGAGAGCGTATCTCTGCAGATTCCAGTCGGGATACAGCGTTTGTTTCTGGAAGTTATTCCAACTAGTAACCCCCTTAGAAACATAAGGAGTAAAGGGTCGGTATCACCCCTGTGCAGCGGGGCATGTGGCAAAATTCTATTGTCACAACTTGCCGATAGAGAAGCTAGTACGATAATAAGGGAATTAAACATGGATAAGCTAGCCCCAGGGACAATTACTGATAAGAGGGTATTAATTGAGGAAATTAAGGAGGCTAGAAAAAGAGGATACGCCACCAGCGTCGAGGAAGTAATGCCTTCTGTAACGTCTATAGCCGTTCCTGTCAAAAATTATACCTGCCCAGTGGCATTAACCATGTTCGGCCCTTCAAGCCGCTTTGATAATATTAATAAATATTTAGAGGAATTGCTGAGAGCTGCCGAGCGTATTTCAAATAAGCTATCGAAATTAGCCGGTCGGAAGATGCGGCATTGATTTATCCTGAAAGCTCTACAGGTAGGGCATAACATCAGTGGTTGTCCTGACAAAATAACCAGCTATCCGTAATTCCTCAGCCACGGCTTCAATTAACTCGTCGGTTCCCTTAGGATACCTCCCGATAACATACCACCCCGGCGGATCCCGACGAGCAATGACTGAACCATCGGTCAGATACACCGCACCAACCCGCAACATGACGCCGTAGACACAACTAAAATACCGGATCGCTATCTCCTCATTGCGCACGCCGTTCTGAAAGCAGAAGACAGGTATATCTTCGGTCACCCTTTTAAGATCTCTAAGAGCTAGTTCCGTATCCTGCCCCTTCATACAGAGGAGGATTACATCGCCAGTGGCAAAGTCAATCTGACTCGGACTAGTAACAGCCGGTATTCGTAAAACATGAGTACCTGTCGGTGTGATAAGGTGGAGACCATTGTTATTAATGAAGTTTACATGCCCAGGCCGACCGATGAGGATGACATCATGTTCTGTACGCGCCAGATGCCCACCCATTATGCTACCAATTCCGCCTGCGCCATAGATGATGTATCGCATTTTCCCTGCCATATTTTTTGCCAAGTATATGCGATGGTTGATGATGAAGCAATTTAAAGCAATAGATATGACTTGACAACGCGTGGTAAAATTATATACTATAATTTTACCATATGAAACTGTTTTATCCAGCATAACTTTCTATTCTTAACAATTTCCGAGCTATTTAAGAGACTTCTCGGGGGAATCATAGTAAGTAAGAGGGGATAAAATGCTGCAAATAAAAAGACGTTCGATGTTTCCTAATCTGTTTGAGCCCGGTTTCATAGGAAACTTATGGCTCAAGAACCGCCTGATAAAAGGACCAATCGCCACAGG
>JGI2171J19970_10000170_pt1 | contig 29450 bp, 41 predicted proteins | sample DeeMarSWOR324_28_FD_19970 | JGI IMG/M metagenome (IMG submission 19970) | reverse complement strand
TCAGCATCTCTTGTTGCTATAGCAATTATTTCTATTTCAGGTTCGTAAATCGCTTCCATTGCATGAACAGCAATAGAAACATCAACATCTGTCTTCAGTTCCGGATCGCCTAAAGCAATAATTGCTTCAAAACCTTCATTTGCAACAGCTTCAATTAATTTTTCAGAAGCAAATTGATTGAGAAAAACCTTTCCAATAACAATTCTTCCGTATTTTTCTACTCTTTTCCTCAAATCTTTCAAGTCTATGTTGAACTCTTTTCTTATCATGTTAGGCCCGTCGACAAAAAATGCTACTTGAGGCCTTTCTGTAAACCTCTTTCTTATCTTATCGACCTTTTCTTTTACAGTTTCTAGGACCACAGTTTTCACTTAATATATATTTGGTAATCTTATTTAAACAGTTGAACAGGGAGACTAAAGAAGGTTACGGCATTCTCTGCACATTTTTTCCACACCTCTTCAAAAGAAAGCTTTTTTATCTCTGAAAGCTTCTGAGCGACTATTTTAATGGATATAGGGTCGTTTCTAGCTTCAACCCCTTCTATAATCTTCTTAGGAGCGAGCCAAGGCGAATCTGTTTCTAACAAGGTTCTCTCTATTGAAAAATTCTTTACAACCTTTCTATAAGGCTTACTCCTTAAAATCATAGTATTTACTGAAATAAACCAATTTTTATCTTTTATTCTATCTAAAAGATTTTTTTCTCCCCACATATGTAATAAAACTCTTTTAACATCTTGTTCTTCTAATACTAAGAGAGTTTCATCAAAAACTCCTCTAGAATGAATTATTAAAGGCTTTTTAAGCTTTTTTGCTAAGTTTATATGCTCAATAAATACTTTTTCTTGTTTTTTTCTCCATTCCTCTTCTTTTACCCAATGAAAATCTAAGCCAGTTTCTCCTATTGCCACTATTCTATCTTTATTCTGCTCTATTAATTTAAAGTATTGATCTTTTTGTTGTTCAGAAACCTCTTTAACATATTCGGATGCAAACCACAGCTTGCAAACACAAAGTTCTTATGTTTTTCAACCATTTCCATTGTTAAATCAAAGTCACTAGGATGCACACAAGAAGTTATCACTGCTTTTAATTCTTTTTTACATTTTTCTATTACTTCATCCCTATCTTGCTCATAGTCTTTCTGCTCTAAGTGGCAATGAACATCAATCATTACCATTATTTATCACAACATTTATTAATAAATTATGAAAATACTTTTGGACACCAGCTTTTTGGTTACTGCGATGAAGTTTAAGGTAGATTTCTTCTCAGCTTTAAAGGGAAACAGACTGTTTGTTTTAGAGAAAGCGATGGAAGAACTAGAAAATATTGCTAAAGGAAGAGGAAAAGATGCAACAGCAGCAAAAGTTGCTCTATATCTTATCAGATCTAAAAAATTAGAAGTTTTAGAAGCAGATTTAGATGTAGATGATGCCCTTCTTTTGTATGGGAAAAGAGGCTATAGAGTAGCAACACAAGATGTTAGACTTAAAAGAAGGTTGAAAAAAGAAAACGTAAAGCTTATATATTTAAGACAAAAGAAATATGTGAAGATAGAATAAGTGATGAATAATGGAGTTGTTGCTTGTTTCATTCGTTTCAGGCATCGTGTCAATGATAACCGCCTTATATCTTTATTATTTTGTAAAAAGACATGATGCAGGGACACCCAAGATGAAGGAAATTGCTGAAGCCATAAGAGTGGGTGCCAAAGCTTTTATGAAGAGACAGTATAGAACTCTAGCTATTTTTGCTGCTATTCTCGCAGTTGTCATTGCCATTTTCATAAACTTGAATACTGCTATTGCTTATGTGATTGGAACTTTTTGTTCTGCTTTTGCTGGAATTTTTGGAATGGATGTTGCTTTGAAGGCTAATGTAAGAACGGCTAACGCTGGAAGAAAGGGTTTGGATAAAGCATTTCCAGTAGCGTTTTTTGGCGGAGCAGTAATGGGATTGGCTGTTGTTGGATTAGCTTTGATTGGTGTGAGTAGTTTGTTGTGGTTTTATGGTCTTGAAAAGGGGCCTCAAATTGTTCTTGGTTTCAGCTTTGGAGCCAGCTCAATAGCTTTGTTTGCAAAAGTAGGAGGGGGAATCTACACAAAAACAGCAGATATTGGAGCTGACCTTGTTGGGAAAGTTGAGATGGGATTAGAAGAAGACGATCCAAGAAATCCTGCTGTAATTGCTGATAATGTGGGAGATAATGTTGGGGATGTTGCAGGCATGGGAGCGGATTTGTTCGACTCTTATGTTGCTAGCATAGTTGCAGCAATGATATTAGGATTGGCAGTTTTAGGAAATACAGGTGTTTTGTTACCGCTTGTGATTTCTGCCTTTGGAATATTTGCAGCTATTATAGGGATGTTTTTTGTAAAGTTTACTGAAAAGAAAAACCCAGGGGCAACTCTGAACAGAGGAACTTATATAACCGTTCTTTTGATTGGTATATTTTCTTATCTGATTGTAGCATATCTGAATTTAGACATGAATTTATTCTATGCAACTCTATCTGGTCTAGTTGCTGGATTGGTTATTGGAATATCAACAGACTTTTACACCTCAATTGATAGGGGACCTTCACAAAGGACAGCAGAATCTTCTAAAAGTGGTGCTGCAATAAACATACTAACGGGATTCTCTTATGGTTTGATCAGTATAGTACCGCCTATTCTTGGCATTGGTGTTGCAACAATAGTCTCGTATCATTTTTACGGCTTGTATGGAATTGCTTTGGCTGCTGTTGGAATGCTCTCTGTAACAGGTATGATTGTTTCCTCTGATGCTTATGGTCCTATATCAGATAATGCAAAAGGAATAGCTGAACAAGCAGGATTGGGTAGTAAAGTTGTTGCAATAGCGGACAGATTGGATGCTGCAGGAAATACAACAAAAGCTATAACAAAGGGATTCTCAATCGCAGCTGCAGGTTTAACTGTTATTGCTGTGCTTGCTACTTATAACGAGATTGTAGGAATTAAGATTGTTGATATAATGAATCCTTTAGTTTTGGTTGGTGCTATCATTGGTATAGCAATACCACCTTTGTTTTCCGCACTCACGATACTTGGAGTTGGAAGAAACGCCTTTAGAATGGTTGAAGAAATTAGAAGGCAGTTCAAACAAATACCAGGTCTAATAAAAGGTAAAGCTAAACCAGATTATGCTGCTTGTGTTGACATAGCTACAAAAGGAGCTTTGCAAGAACTATTACTTCCGAGTGTTTTGTCTATTGTTACTCCATTAGTGGTAGGATTTGTCTTGGGTAAAAGTGCTTTGGCAGGATTTTTGGCAGGAAGCATACTATCAGGTTTGGTATTCGCTTTGTTCATGGCCAATGCTGGTGGACTTTGGGATAATGCGAAAAAGTATATAGAAGAAGGCAAGTATGGTGGAAAAGGCTCAGATGCTCACAAAGCAGCAGTTGTGGGTGATACTGTAGGTGACCCGTTCAAAGATACTGCAGGCCCATCAATAAACACTTTGTTGGTGGTTATGTCTTTGATTTCCTCTATATTTGCACCACTGATTGCAGCCTTTGCCTTATTTGGATAAAACAACGCTTTTTATCTACTTAAAAATTAGGTATTATTTTATGGATATTTCAAATTTAGAGTCAGGAGACAAGGAAAAGCTGAATGTTTTTTTAAAATCATTAAAGGGATCAAAGGACTTTTACGATTACGATGAAAAGGCAGAAATTTTTGTTTTAAAAAGAACTTTAAGTGTTTCTTTTCCAGCAAATTATGGAATAGTTCCTAAAACACACCATATAGATGCTGAACCCATAGAGGTTTTAGTTTTAACTGACAGAGAATTACAACAAGGAACTGTTTTACAAGTTAGACCAATTGGTTTGATAAGGTTGAGAGGAAAAATACCAGATGATATTTTAATTGCAATACCTGTAGAAGATAAAAAATATGAGAGGATTAAAAACTTAAGTGATGTTCAAAACGCTTTTATAGAAAGGTTAAAAAAGTTTTTAGAAGAATTTAAAAATGCAAAGGTTGAGAGGACCTTTGATTCGGATCGTGCAAAAAAAGCTATTGAGCATTCAATAAAACTTTACAAAAAGGAGTTTGGTTAATATGAAATGGAAAAAATTTTTGATGCTGGACGGAAAGAAGATACTTTCAATTATAATATTATTAGTTTTACTTTCTGTACCAGGTTTTATACCACCATTAACAAATCCAATGCTATGCGTTAGTGGCTGTGTTTTAAACATTGGTTTGCCACTTGTATACTTTAACCTAGAAATGAGAGAGACAACAGGCATGGATTTTAACTTTTTTAATTTAGCTATTGATATAATGATTTTTTATTTAATAACCTCTATATTGTTTTATCTATTTAGGAGAGAAGAGAATGTACCAGATAGTAACTATTGAAGATGAAGTTTCAGTTTCTCCAGAAAAATTAAACATGGAAACTGAAAAGGCGATTAAAGAGTCAATAGAAGAGGCGTTTGAAGGTAAGATAAGTAATGAGATAGGTGTTGTTCTAGCTGTCACAGAAATTGGAAATATTGGCGAGGGTAGAATATTACCTGGAGATCCTTCTGTTCATTATCCTGTTTTATTTAAAGCTCTAACATGGATGCCAAGGGACCGCGAGATTGTTGAAGGTATTGTAGTTGACGTAACAGAATTTGGTGTTTTTATTAGATGTGGCGCTTTGGACGGTTTAGTTCATGTTTCTCAAATCATGGATGATTATGTTAGTTACGATGAAAAAAATTCTCAATTCGTTGGAAAACAGACAAGAAAAGTTCTTAAAGAGGGAGACTTGGTTAGGGCCAGAGTAATTTCAATAAGCCTTAAGGAACAAAGTAAACTTGGATTAACAATGAGGCAACCATTCCTAGGTGCCTTGAAATGGATAGAGACTCAAGATGAAGAAAAACAGAAAGGAAAAAAGAAGTTAGAAAAACCTGAGAAGAAGAAAAGGAAGAAGAAAAGGTAGATTAAATGGCTGACAAAGCATGCAAGATTTGCAGGAGAATAGTTAAAGGTAATATATGTCCGATTTGTAAAAACAGCAATCTCACGACAAATTGGAGGGGTGTTTTAGTTGTTTTGAATACAGAATCTGAAATAGCGGAAGAGGCTGGTATAACATCTCCAGGAAAATATGCCATTAGAACTAAATAATCACTTTCTTTCTCTGTACCTGTCTATGATTATCAAAATTATGCCCAAGATAAACAAAACTATCCCTATTTTTATTTGGAGTTCTAATCCCGAAGAAAGATACGAAAACATATCTTCTATTATTGGTATTCCAGTTATTGTTGTTCCAACAATAAAGTTAGGTGAAAATCCTGCTATGAAAAGAGATATTGAAGTTGTTATGAAAATTTTACCAAATGTATCTAAAGGACTCTCTGAGACTTTTAATAAAAATAGACCGCACAGCAAGGTTAAAAGAAGAAACAAAGTAGTTTGAGATAAGAGCGAAGAAACTTGGTTAAGAGTTACGCCAAAAATTTTCCTTCCATATAGCTCATCTATTTTTTCATTTACAGTTTTGTCTGTTTGACCTAAATTCTCAGAGACACATTCTTCAACACATCCTTCAACATCAGCTTCACCCTTACAATACCAATTACACTGTTGACTTATGAGGTTTGGTGCTATATTCAAATTTACAAATGATTTTAGACTTTCTTTATCTAGCATATTTCCTATAGTATAAGAAGTTATGGCTGTAAATAGTAAAGTAACAAATAAAAACGATAGTACAAAAGATAATAAAGACCTCAAAAAGGACATAAATTTATATTAGTTAACCCATTAAAAAATAACTGGTGGTTTGGTGAAATTTAACGTAATTGAAGAAAAGGAAAACCCTTTGTTGAAAAGGAAAGAGTTATTGTTATCCATAGATTATGAAGGTGGTTCTACACCTAGTAAATCTGAACTTCAAAAGTTTCTAGCAGAACAACTTAATGCCAATATGGAAAATCTTGAAATAAGTAAAGTACTTTCAGAAATAGGATTACCAAGAGGAAAAGCTTGGGTAAAGATATGGGAAGAGAAAAAGATCCCCCTATATTCAGAAAAGAAAAAGAAAGAAGCTGAAAAGGCTGAAGAAGAACCTAAAACAGAAGAGCCTAAAGAAGAGGTTGAAGAAGAAAAATCTAACGAAAAGGAAGAACCAAAACAAGAAGAAAAGAGTGATCAATAATGACTGAAGAGAAGATAAAAGAACCAGAAGAGGCACCAAAAAAGAAGGAGAGGAAAGGTAAAAAACCAAAAAGCAAGAGTAAACATAGGGGAGTTAAAGTTTGGGAAAAATACAAAGGCGGAAAAGTACAAGGAAGATGGTGTCCTAGATGTGGTCCAGGATATCTTCTTGGAGAACATGGTAATAGAGTAACTTGTGGAAAATGTCACTACAGTGAAATAAAGATCAAAAAGAAATAAAACCTTTAATTATTAAGTTTTACTTCTAATATTTATTCTATGATTTGTTTGGGAATTGAATCAACAGCACATACATTTGGAATAGGAATAGTAAAAGATAGAAAAATTCTCTCTAATGAGAAATCAGTTTATATTCCCAAAAAGGGCTCGGGGATTATTCCTAGAGATGCCGCTCAAAAGCATTCAGAAAATGCTTTGTGTGTATTAAAAAAAGCTTTGGAGAATGCAAAAATAAAGATGGATGATGTTGATAGAATAGCGTTTTCAATGGGACCTGGCCTGCCTCAGTGTTTAAGGGTTGGTGCGGTTTTTTCAAGAGCACTTTGTTTAAAATATAATAAACCTTTGATTTCTGTTAATCACTGTGTTGCACACATTGAAATAGGAAAGATGGCCACAAATTCAAAAGATCCTGTTGTTCTTTATTTAAGCGGAGGTAACACACAAGTTATAGCCTTTACAGAAGGCAGATACAGAGTTTTTGGAGAAACAGAAGATCTTCCTATTGGGAATGCTCTGGATATGCTAGCAAGAGGTTTAGATTTACAAATGCCAGGTGGTCCTCAAATAGAAAAACTAGCAATAAACGGAAATTATTTTTCTTTACCCTATGTTGTTAAGGGAATGGATTTATCATTTTCAGGATTGGTTACTGAGGCAATCAAAAAATATAAACAAGGAAATAAACCAGAAGATGTAGCTTACTCTTTTCAAGAAACTTCTTTTTCAATGTTGACAGAAGTTACTGAAAGGGCGATGGCGCATACAGATAAAGAAGAAGTTTTGCTTGTTGGAGGAGTTGCAGCAAACAAGAGACTTCAAGAAATGTTAAGAATAATGTGTGAAGAAAGAGGAGCAAAAATGTTTGTTGTTCCTATAGAATATGCAGGAGACAATGGTTCTATGATAGCATGGAACGGAATAATAAACAATAAACCAATAAAAGTTGAAGAAAGTAGAATTAATCAAAAGTGGAGAGTCGATGAGGTAGACATAAATTGGATGTGATAGTTTTAAATTTTATCTTTCTTTGAAAGATCTTTTGGGAGGCCAAAGGTTAAATAAAGACCGTAGTATCCGAACTGATTCTGTGTAACTATTCTGCCTTGTTTTATACCTGTTTCTAATGCTTGTTCTAGATATTTGCTGTCAAAACCTGTTTGACCAAGTCTATATACTATATCTTCTTTTTTGGCAAGAGGACGAAATGTTTCTGTAAAATAGTTGTTTTCTAATAAAAATTTTACTACTTCATCCGTGTTAATAGGTTTTAATTTTTTCATAGTCTTATATTAGGAAAAAACAAATTTAAATAGTTTACTTTAGTCTTAATACTTCCAAGTTTTTAGGTGCAATTGTTTCTGTTCTAAATATGTTATGGTAATTTCTAGAGGATTCAACACATTTACTGTTTTCACCATGATTAACTATTATTCTAGTTGGTTTTTGCTTTAGTCTTGAAAGATAATTCAAAAGTTGTTTGTAATCAGAGTGACCACTTAATCCATTCACAGTTATTATTTCAAGGTTTACAGGTATAGCAATATTCTTACCATTTATATCCATTGGAACTTCTTTCCAACCTTTCTGTATTCTTCTACCCAAAGATCCTTCTGCCTGATAACCAACAAAGATTAAACTGTTTTTTTCATTTTCTGCAAGATTCTTTAACCACCAAATGCTAGGGCCTCCTACCAACATGCCAGAAGTTGCCAAAACAACGCACGGTTCTTTGCTTTCAATGATTTTTTTCCTTTCTTCTTCAGAACCAATTCTTTTGAATATTTCATTCATGAATGGGTTTTTTCCCTGTTGCAATATTAATTTTTGAAGTTCTCTGTTCAAATATTCTGGGTAGGCAGTTGTGATTGCTGTTGCATCCCAAATCATTCCATCTATATATACATTTTTATCAAAACCTGCTGTAGCAAGAATTGCCATAATGTCTTGACTTCTTTCAACAGCAAAGCTAGGAATTAAAGCAATGCCGCCTCTCTCCACAGTTTTTTTACAGGCTTCAATTAATTGAGTTTCAGCTTCTCTTCTTTTAGGTTGTATATCGTCTTTAGAACCATAAGTGCTTTCTATTATTATTGTTTCAGCTCTTTGGAAATTATTGCTTGCTGGTTCGAAAAGTGCTGTCCTATCAAACTTTATATCACCAGTGTAGAGAACATTGTGCATACCTTCTCCTATGTGAATATGGACAAGACTTCCTCCAAGGATGTGTCCGGAATTCAAAAGAGTTAGTCTCATGTCAGGAGTTATATCAGAAACTTCTCCATACTCTAAACAAATAGAATGCTTTACAGCTTCTTTTATTCCCTTTGTAGTATAGGGTGGTGTCTTTCCTTCTTTTTTCAATAATTCAATGTAATCCATGCAAAGCAGAACCATTAAATCTCTTGTAGGTGCTGTTAAATAAAGAGGACCGCTGTATCCCATTTCATAAAGAAGGGGAATTAAACCGCAGTGATCCATGTGTGCATGCGATAAAACTATTGCATTTATTTTGTTAATATCAACTTCAGGTGCTGTTAAATAAGGAAATTCATCTGTTCCTGGTTTTATACCACAATCTATTAGAACTCTACTCTCGGGTGTTTGAAGGAGGAGACATGATCTACCCACTTCTCTAAAACCTCCGAGAGCTGATAATCTAATCCATTCTGTTTCCTTCCAACCACTATGTATATCTTTTCCAACTTTATCTAAAAACTCTTTTCTGAAAGCAGAGTTTTTATACAACAAATCTCTAAGAACTTTAACTATGTCTGAGGGTATTGAAGGTGTTCTTTTTACAATAGGGAACCACAATATTCTTTTTTTTATTTCTTTCAGGGTTTCTCCACCCTTTCCTATAATCAAACCAGGTTTATTTGCTTCTATTGTGACTGTTCCAAAATCTGGCTCAAAATCTAAGTCTTGTAAACCTGCTTCTTCTGGAACAATTTTCTTTATTTCTTCAGCAGCAGTTTCATCGTCTAAACAAATAGAAGGGTCTGGTCTTAAAATTATTCTCTTCTTTAGACTGGAGACAAGGTCTTTTATCTCTTTGGGATCTGAAATAAAGAAATCCTTGTCCTTAGTATAAAGTACAATTTCACATCCTTCATATTTTATATCAGATATTTTAGCTTTAGAAGGAAGGCTAGACTTAATCTTCTCAAATAAATCACTAGTTTTTTCTTCAACCATAATATCAACTCTTCAAAATCGTTTTAGAAATTCACAAAACTATAAAATATAAACAATCATGAAAATCGTTTTAACTCTTCCTTTGAAATTTCCCTGTATCCATTTTTATCAATGACAGCAACTTCAAACCTCTTTCCACCGGATCCTATATCCCTTTCTATTGCGGCCTTTATTGCTTTTACTACTAATGTAATACCTTCTTCTTGCGTCATATTTTCTTTATAAAGTTCTTCCAAAACACCATAAGCAAAAGGAGAACCAGAACCAGTTGAATAAAATTTGTCTGTATAATCAAATCCTCCTATAGGGTCAAAGGAGTATACCCTTGGTTCAGTATCATAACCAGCCAATATTAATAGATTAAAATAGGGAAAATACTTTGTTCCTTGCAATATATTTGATAACAAAGTTGCTGTTGCCTTTACTGTTATTGGGCCTCTATCTAGTTTGTAAAGTTTTAATTGAGCCTTCAAAAGTCTGACAAGAGCTAAAGCATCTCCTACAGATCCAGCTATTGTGAGACCAATATGTTCATCAAGCTTGTAAATCTTCTTAGCGCTTTTTGAAGCTACCATAAAACCCATGGTAGATTTAGTTTCTGCTCCTATGATAACCGCATCTTTAACAAGTAAGCCAATAGTAGTAGTACCTTTTTTCATGTTATCCATTAATTCACCAGAACTTGCAATTAATCATATTATTAATTTGACGTTTATAAAGTTTTTGGTTTCTAGTAAGCTTCAGCCACATATACTATTTCCTTTGCCTTTGCCCCACAAACAGCACACTTACCTTTTGGTTTTTCTTTCTTTCCAACAATTGCTCCCCTTATCTCAGCTCCAGTCTTTTCTTTTAGTTTGTCTGCACAATTTTCTTTCATGCAGAAGGGAACTCTTATAAAACCACCGTTCTTTAAGTTCTCCTTTATCTCTTTAAGATTGATCGCATCTCTGACAGACAATAATTCTTTTGCTCTATTTTCTAAGTGGAATCCTATTGAATCAAGAACTTCTATTACATATTCCTCTAATTTTTCTTCTTGTATTGTTATTCTTTCTAACGAATCTCTTCTTGAGAGACTAACTTTCTTATTTTTAATATCTAAAGGTCCTATTTCAATTCTTAGAGGAACTCCTTTTAATTCCCATTCGTGGAACTTGAAACCTGGTGTGTATTTGTCTCTATCATCAAGATGAACCTTAAATCCCCTTTCTTCTAATTTACCTAAAAGTTCACCAGTCTTTTCTAAAACTTCTGTTTTCGTTTCTTTAGTATAAACAGGAACTATTACTATTTGTATTGGAGCTATAGAAGGAGGAAATATAATACCTCTATCATCTCCATGTATTGCCAACATTGCTCCCAACATTCTTGATATTCCAGGCCCAAAGCAGGTTTGATTTACATATTTTTTCTTTCCTTTAGCATCTAGATATTTTATTTTGAAAACTCTTGAGAACTTTTCTCCAAGATTATGGGTTGTTCCTATTTGTAAGGCCTTCCCATCAGGTAGCATAGTATCATAAGCATACGTCTCTTCGGCACCAGCAAATTTATCCCACTCAGGTCTCTTGAAGAGTAAAAATGGTAATTGCATTTTTTTAAGAACTGACTCAAAAATTTTCATATCTTCCTCTACTTGCTTTTGAGCATCTTTAAAGGTTTTTTGGGCAGTGTGGGTTTCTATCCAATAAAACTCTCTTGTTCTAAAAAGAGGTTTTGTCATTTTAGTATCGTATCTGTACATAGTCGCAACCTGATAAAGTTTTAGAGGAAGTTGCATATGTGATCTTATCCATAAGGAATATAATGGATAAAAGGCTGTTTCTGATGTTGGTCTTAGACATAGTCTTTCTTCTAGTTTTTTTTCTCCACCTTGAGTTACCCAGAAAACTTCGTCTCCAAATCCCTTTATGTGTTCAGCTTCTTTAGAAAAAGAACTTTCTGGAATAACTGTGGGAAATAAAACAGGCTTGTGATCAAATTTTTGTAATTCTTCTTCTAAAAGTCTTGTCACTTCATTAATAGCTTGCATTCCCGTAGGCATGAATATCTGGAATCCTTTAACCCCATATCTCATATCAACTACTTCAGCTTTTTGAAGAACCTCTAAATACCATTTGCTAAAATCTTCAGCTTTTTTCACTGACAAACCAAGTTCTTCGGACATATAAACCTACTTTATTTGTTTTAATATTAAAACCTAACCAATTTGAAGGATTAAGTCTTTATTAATTTTTGCATCTATTAATTTATTACCAGTGGTTTAATGCTTATCGGTATTTTTTCTGATACCCACTGTGGGTATAAATATGGTGATGAAAGATGGAAAGACAGTTTTATCGTTTTAAATGAAGCCGTCAACAAAACTTTGGATTGCGACCTGATTCTAATAGCAGGTGACTTATTTGATGCCCGAATACCAAGGCAGGAAGTTTTTGCTAAAGTGGCTAAAATACTCAGTAAAACACAGAATATTCCTAGCAGAACTCAGTTTATAGATGTAATCAACAAGGACAAGGAAGAAGTTTCACCTCTTGCCTTGAGAGGGATTCCTATTGTAGCTTTGCATGGAAATCACGAGAGAAGAAGTAAATACATGATAAACCCTATTCAAGCTCTTGAGCATGCTGGTTTATTAATTCATCTTCATAAAGCAACAATAATTTTTGAGATAGATGGCCAAAAAGTTGCAATTCAAGGAATGGGCTCTGTTCCAGAAAGATTTGCTAAAGATGTTTTTCAAGAATGGAATCCAAAACCAATTCCGGAGGCCATAAATATTTTAATGATTCATCAAAGCGTAGCACCTTATATATATTCTCCTCTAGAACCACCATCTTTAAAATTGGAGGAATTACCTAAAGGATTTGATTTGTATATTTTAGGACACCTACACTGGTATGAGAAAAAAGATTTGAATGATGGTCAGTTATTGTTAACAGGAAGTACGATACCAACCTCAATGCATAGAATCGAGGCTGAACAAACTAAAATGATTCATAAATATAATGGTTCTATCAATCACATACCTTTAGAAAATCAAAGAAAGATTTTTTGGAAGGAATTTGATTTGGATACTGCTATTAAAGAAAGGATAGATACATTCATTGGTACAATTGCTGCTGTTAAACCTAAACCTATTATCAATATAACAATAAAGGGAACTCTGAAAAAAGGTTTTCAGCCGCCTAGATTTTCTGATTTAGAAGAAAAATACAAACATAAAGCCATAATAAACATCAATAAAAAATTTGATAGGGAAGGCTTTGAGGAGCAGGTTGAAAAACTTAGGATGTTTAGAGAACAGAAACTATCTCCAGAAGAGTATGGAATTAAAATTCTACAAGAAAAATTGAAAGAAGTTAATTGCGGTATTAAGATTAATGATATATTTGATTCGCTTGTTGATGGAGACATTGATTTAATCTTTAACCTGTTGACAGGACAGCAAAAAACCTTAATTGAGGCTAAAGCATGATCACAAAGGTAAAATTAAAAAACTGGAGATCTCATAGTGATACTGAATTAAATTTTGCAGAAGGCACTAATTGTTTTGTTGGGCCAATGGGATCAGGAAAAACATCTGTAATGGATGCTATTTGCTTTGCCTTGTTTGGGACTTTTCTACAGTTACAGCAAAAAAAGCTCAAATTGTCTGACATGATAATGAAAAAACCTGTTAAGAAAAACAAGGCAGAAGTTACTGTATTCTTTAATGTCAACGATGATGAGTGGAGTGTAAAGAGAATTGTAGAAAATAACAGAGCAACAGCAGAATTGAGAAGAAATGGAGAATTAATTGAAGGTCCTCAAACTACAAGAGTAACTGAACATGTTGAAAAAATACTCAAGATGGATTATGATTTATTCACAAGAGCAGTTTATTCACAGCAAAATAGATTAGACATGTTTCTAACCATACCAAAAGGTCAAAGAATGAAGAAAATAGACGAACTTTTAGCCATAGATAAATTTGAGAAAGCTAGAAACAGTACTAAAACTATTATCAATAAATGTTCTTCATCGATAAAGGAAAAGGAAAATTTAATAGAAAGTATGTCCATGGATGAAAGTTTGAGAAAAATGGAACTTGTGAAAAAGGAACTTGTTGACCTTGACAATAAAGAAAAAGAGATGAATGAAAATTTGAAGAACATAGTTGTTAAAAAAGATAGAGTTTTAAAAGATGTTTCTCATTTAAAGGAACAACGAGATAAATTACAAAAAATTAATGAAGATGATAAAAAATTTAAAGCTCTCTTGGAATTAACAGAAAATGATTTGGAAAAAATAAAGGAAGAAATTGTTGATTTTGCTGAAATGACAGTGGAAGATTTGAAATTAGAATTGAAAGACAAAGACGAAGAGGTACAGCAATTAAGTATAAACTTGGAAGAAGAGAAAATGAGGTTGGATGACTTAAAAAAGGAATATGTTGAAGATGATACAAAAATAAAGTTAATAGAAGAGGATAGAGTACCAAAATTAACAGAGCAATTAAAAGAATTCGAAGAAATAAACAGTAAATTGGAAAAAGAACCTTTGAAAAAAATTGAAAAAGAACTTGATTCAAGAGATAAAGAAATTAAAAAGAAGCAAACTGAACTACAAAAGGTAACAGTAAAAATTACAGATTTAGAGCAAAGTATTAATGAACTTAAATCAGCTGGTAGTACTTGCCCTGTTTGTGATGCAAAATTAACTCCAACTAAAAAATCATCTCTTATAGATAAGAGGAACAATAAAATAAAAGAGTTGAAAAAAGATGTTAACTCCCTAAAGCCTGAAATAAAAAAGATTCAAAAGGAAATCGATAAACTACAAGAGAATATTAATGAAACAAAAATAATGGAGAGCAAATTGAAAGAATTGGAAGGTATTCAAAAAGACTTTAAACTAAATTCTGACGAATTAAAAACTCTAAAGGCAAAATTAAGAGTTTTTGAAACTCAGAAAAAGATGTTTGAGAAAAATATAGAAATGATTGACGACCAATTGAAAAAGCTAAAAGAAAGACAGGAAATTTTAAAAGATATAATAAAAAAGCAAGAAGAAGCAGATGTTAAGATAAAGAGAATAAAAGAATACAAGGATTATTTGGTATTTCTTGGTGTTGAAAGAGATAAACTTTCTTCGTTTTCACCTTCAGTTCTTGATGAACTAGAAGTTCAATACCAGACAGCATTGAAAATTGAAAGTGAGATTAAAACACACATAGTTAATTTGTCTTCACTGAAGGAGGAAAAGCAAAGATTGTTAAATGAAATAGAGAGTAAATTAAAGCTTTTGGAAGACTATAAAATTGAAATAAGAAAATTAGAAGCAATTTCTGATCAATTGAAATTCTTAGAGAGTGGATTGATAGCCACTCAAGAACAATTAAGAAAAGATTTTGTTCTTGCTGTTAATCAGGCCATGCAAACAATATGGGAAGAACTTTATCCATATAAAGATATTTTTGGGATAAAATTAGGAATAGAAGAGGGAGATTATGTTTTGCAGTTACAAGATTCTACAGGATGGATAGCTGCTGATGGTGTGGCTTCAGGTGGAGAAAGATCAATGGCGGTTTTAACTTTGAGAATAGCCTTTTCTTTGGTTTTGGCTCCACAGTTAAAATGGTTAGTTTTAGATGAGCCTACCCATAATTTGGATAGAAATGCTGTTACAGAGTTGGGAAGAATACTTAGAGAGAACATAACTAATTTTGTAGATCAGGTATTCTTAATAACTCATGATTCTTCTTTAGAAGAGGCGGTTTCAGGATATTTATACAGATTCGAAAGAGAGAAGGAAAAGGATGGTTTTAGCAAAGTAACATTGGCTTCTGAACCATTTAATTATTAATAGTTTAACCAAAAAGATGTAATATGAAAATAAAGTTTTTAACAGAACCATCATTACTTTTGAAAAATAACATACTAGTTATAGCAGATTTGCACATAGGACTAGAGTATGAAATTTTTAAATCAGGAATAACAATACCTTCTCAAATTGAGAAATTACAAAAAAGAATTGATAGTATAATCAAACAAAATAAAGTAAAACATCTAGTTATCCTTGGTGATGTTAAGCATCAAGTTCCTGATATTTCTTGGCAAGAATATAGGGAAATTCCAGAATTCTTGAAGCACTTTAATGTAAAAATTACTATAGTTAAAGGAAATCATGATGGAAATATAGAGAGATTGGCTCCAAGAGGCATAAAGATATTTGATTCCAAAGGTTTCAAACTTGAAGATTTTATTTTAATACATGGTCATGCTTGGCCAAGAAAAAAGGATTTGGATGCAGAGTATCTTTTAATGGGTCATGCTCATCCTGCTGTTGAGTTTTGGACCGATGAATTCAGGAGTATAGAACCCTGTTGGTTAAAGTGTAAGATAGACAAGAAAAGGATAGAAGAAAAATATAAAAAAGAAACCCATCTTAAAGAAGCAATTGTAATGCCAGCTTTCAATCACTTGATAGGTGGTATGCCATTTAATGCTGAAGACTTCGAACCCATTGGGCCTTTGTTAAATAATGAAGTTCTAAAATGGAAGGAAGCTGATGTTTATCTTTTGGATGGGATGTATTTGGGAAAATTAAATAAAATAAAAAGAAAATATAAAAGAAGAAAGATTATATAGAACGTCTTTTCCTTATTTGTTCTTCTCTTTCTTTTGCTATTTTCCAAGAGGGTGTATAAACACCATTACTAAATCTTCCAGTAATACCCAGTGATTTAAGATGAGCATTGGAGTAGATACCTTCTTCAACTTCTCCGTTTTCCTCTCTTCCATTATATTTTTTCAACTCTTCTAATTTCTTGGGTATTCTGCTTTGTGCTTCAGACATTCTACTAAGCAATTTTTCAGTTCTTTCACTTTCAGCCATAAAATCACTATATTTCATAAGTTTTTACTGAATGACGTCTTCCAATATTTTCTAAAGGTTCTGGTTGCTCACCGTTTATGGGCCCTTGATAAAGAGTAACCCTCTCATCATATGATCTAAGAGGCTGTTTTCTTATGTTTTCAAGTATATTTTTTTCTGATCTCATTAAATCACCGTAAATTCGCTTTAAAAAACTAGTAAAAACAGATATTTAAAGTTTATTTTTTAACTCTATTTAACGGGTAAAATATAAGCTATATCATGGTACCCAAGAAGTATATTCCCACTAATAAAACTAGAATCAGTAAATATTCTTCTATTTGTCCTGTTCTCAGAGGTCCGTTAAACTTAGGTTTCTTTATTGGCCAAAGTGGCATAATCCCTTTGTGAGTTAAAGAATCTCCTATTAAATGGCTTAGAAACCCGATTGAGAAAATTATTGCAGCGGTTCTATTAAAAATCCCGAAGATAAATCCAAGAAATAACAATATTATCAAGATCCAAATGTTATGAAATAATTTTCTATGAAATTTTCTTATCTTCATATCCACATCTGGAATTAAAACTCCTGCAAACGCAAACAAGGATAAGTGAAGTGGAAAGTTAAGAACAAGACTAAATAACAATAAGACTAGAAAACCAAATATTAAATGCGTGATTTTTTCCATGATAATATATGTGAAAAACTTATAAATCAATTATGCGATATCCTTTTATGAAATTCAAAGCAGTGTTCTTTGATATCGATGGAACACTCATATCGGTTTATAGTGTCACGAGATGTTTAAAAAAGGCCTTCGAACATTTTGGTGTAAAGGTTACCTCATTAAAAAAAATGGCTCATAAATCTATGGGATATAAAGTAGAGGAAATTGTACAAAGAGAGTTTCCAGAGTTAAAAGGCAAGACAAAGGAATTTTCTTCCTATTATGAGAACTTCTATGTAAAAAATTATAAGAAATACACTAAATTGTTGCCCTTTGTTAAATCCATTTTCAGATTTTTAAACAAGAAAAAAATCAAAATAGGGATCATAACAAGTAAAAGTCGTAAAACAGCTTTAGTAATTCTTAAGGGCTTCAATTTGAAATATGATGTTCTTGTTAGCTCTGATGATGTTAAAAATAGAAAACCTCATTCTGAGCCTGTTTTGAAAGCATGCAAACTACTTGGGGTAAAGCCAGAAGAATGTATATTCTTTGGGGACCATTCTTTTGATATGAAAGCAGCAAAGGCTGCTGAATGTAAAGCTGTAGGAGTTTTAACAGGAGTTGTAAAAAGAAAAGAATTAAAAAAATCAGGTGCAGATTTTATCATAAAGAATTTAAAAGAAGCGAAGATATTAATAGAATAGGTGATGAAATTCGAAAAGTTTTACATAACTACGGCTATTGATTATCCAAATGCAAAACCACATTTAGGTCATGTTTATGAAAAAATATTTGCGGATGTAATAGCTAGATGGGAGAGGGTAAAGGGATTAAATGTTTGGTTTCTTATTGGAACAGATGAGCATGGACAGAAAATTGCAAGAGCAGCAGAAACAGCTGGTAAAGTTCCTAAAGAATTTGTTGACGAAATGGTTGTATTTTTCATAAAAACTTACAAAAAACTTTATATTTCTAATGATGATTTCATAAGAACAACAGAGAAGAGACATAAGGATGCATCTAGAGCTATATTTAAGAAAGTTTTTGATAAAGGAGATATTTACAAATCACTTTATGAGGGGTTATATTGTGTTTCTTGTGAAAGATTTTATACTGAAAAGGAATTAGTGGATGGGAAATGTCCTGTTCACAAAAAGGAGCTAGAGTTTCTAAAAGAAGAATCTTATTTCTTCAAGATGGGCAAGTATAGGGAGCAAATAATTGATTACATAAAGAACAACAATTTCATACTTCCAGATTTTAGGAAAAATGAGATATTAAACAGATTAGAAGAAGAATTAAGAGACCTTAGTGTTTCTAGAAAAACTCTTGAATGGGGTATACCTCTACCGAACGATCCAGAACATGTTATGTATGTTTGGTTTGATGCCTTGACCAATTATGTTACAGCTTTAGGTTATCCTAATGGTGAGAAGTATAAGGAATATTGGCCAGCCGATGTTCATGTTATTGGTAAAGATATAAATTGGTTTCATACTGTNATTTGGCCGGCTATTTTAATTGCTGCTGACATAGAGTTACCTAAAACTATTTTAGTTCATGGCTTTGTTACAATTGGAGGAGAAAAATTATCAAAAACAAGAGGAATTGTTGTTGACCCATCAGAACTTGTGGAAAAATATGGGGCTGATCCCTTAAGGTATTTTTTGATAAGGGAAATACCTTCTGGAGAGGATGGTAATTTTTCTGAAGAAGCTTTGATAAATAGAATAAACTCAGAACTTGCTGATACTCTGGGAAATTTAGTGAGTAGGGTTTTAGCTTTTGTTGAAAAGAATTTTGATAGTAAAGTTCCTGAGCCTGTTGAAAAGGATGAATTGATAGATTTGGCCATAAAAATTGCTGAGTCTGCTGATAAGAACATGGAGAATTTTCAATTGCATATGGCTTTAAATGATGTGTGGCAACTGATAGCCGAAGCAAACAAATACATTAATGAAAAAAAGCCATGGGAAATTAAGGATAGGAAGAAGTTAGGAGGAATAATATACAATTTATTAGAAGTATTAAGGATAACATCCATACTGCTTCATGCTTTCATTCCTGAAACAGCTGAGAAGATAGCAGAGCAGCTGGGAATAGAAAAGAAGTTTTTATTTGATGACATAAGGTGGGGAGTTCTAAAATCTGGAATACAAATAAAGAAAGGGAAAATTCTATTTGAAAAAATAAAATAAAATTAAAAAAATAAAAAATTAAACTCTTGCTACATGGGCAAAGGCTGGTGTTAAGACAATCCAGTCTTCATCGATACCAGCAATATCTCCATTAATTGCTAAACAAGTCTTTCTGAGTTTGTCAATGGCTCGTTTTAGCTCTGATATGTCCTTACCCCTTAATGTTTTAATTTTAACCAATAAAATTGAACCGTCTCTCAGTTTCTTCTGAATCCTATCTGAATCTGCAAAGTCTTCCATTTTGTCAACTTTGATTGGTATTCTTCCAGAAGGAGTTTCTACTTCACTGGTATCTAATTCAATAAACTCTTCACCACCAAGCTGTTTAAAGCCCCTGCCAAATATTTTGTTCAAAACCATTAACTCGACCTCCAAAATTATTAAAGATTATTATATTGTTAATTATATTTGAAGATATAAATATCTATTTTTGCAAACTTTCCAAAATCGATACTATGTTCCAAATCTGAGTTCTAGTGTACATAGGGATGTTAGGATCGTTAGAAACGTCGTCCATATTTGATATTACCTTGTTAACCTTTATGGCTTTTTCTTGGTGTTCGTCTTGGAGAATACTCACAGACTCTTCACACTTGCTCCTGATGTTTCTAGGAACCGTTCTATCATTAGCAATTTGCTGAATAAGGGGTATAATGTTCTCGAACATGAAAAACACCTAGCCATAAGCATCATTCTAGAATTTATCTTACCTCTAAGACTTTAAATTCTTTACTGTTGGTTCGTTACATCACATCTCGTCTTATACTACTATGTATCTCATGAAATCTCTTAATAGATTCTAAATCAATTCGATTATTTTTATTTAACCTTAAAAGTTTGCCCATTTCTTTATTCAATATTCTTCGTTGTTCTGAATTACAATTTTCAAAAGTTTTACAATACATATCATATGCAAATTTTATACCAAAATGTAATCCTTCTCTTTTCAAGCCAAAATGTTGTTCTGGTTTTAAAATATTATATTTTTGAGGTTCCTTTGCTTCTAAAGGCGTTGCTTCAATTAATTTTTTTTCTGTTAAAGACTCTTCTAAACTAGATGGCTCTTCTTTGCCTTTAGATATGTCAAACTTTAAAATTGGCATTTCAACTGTATAATCTTTAGAAAGCAAATCTTTCTGAGGTTCTTTTGCATTATACTCCTTTCTTACTTTTTCCGTAGGAACATAAACTCTTTTTTTTCCAGACCTCGAAAATTTTATTAGTCCTTCTTCCTTCAAGTTTTCTGCAATCTTTTGAATTGTATAAGGGTTATAACCTGAAAATTTCACTATATCAGCTTTTTCTCTTTTTCCATCTAGAATTAAATTCATTACGTCATCCTTTAGAAAATCTCCAGAAAAATAAAATGTAGGAATATTACTTTTTTCTTGAGAAGCCTCAAATACTAGGAAATCTGTATAAGCACCTTCAACGGTATTATGATAATTAATTAAATCCTCTATATTCATATCCAAATAGTCTCTTTTTTCTGTAAATAGGGGAATAAGTTCCTCAAGTTGATGCATAACACTATTCTCTTTCAATGCCTCATTTTTAGAAAGATCACCATATATTTTTTCCATCTCTTCTTTCTTGTCTACAATCTCTCTGATATTCATTATTATCTAAAAATTATGGAAAAATTAAAGATTTAAGCCTTTTTTGAAAAGTTAATACATAAATCCTTTAATATTTATGTAAAATTATGGAATTATCAGAACTTTTTTTAACAAGAGAAGATATACCGATTGCAAAGGGTTATCCAGCATCATTTATTGTTCCTATACACCCAGAAATTTGGAAACTGCCTAAAGAGGTAAGAGGAAATACTAAAATCGGATGGGATGTTTTCTCTCAAACAAAAGAAATGTATTTTGAAGATCTGGAAAATTATAAAAAACATGAAGATGAGGCCACCAGAGAATGGATTGATAGACATTTTCTAGGTCCTGATGAACCTAAAATAATGCGTTTTCATGGCGCTTATTGTCCAGATCCTAATAGAGAAGACGCTCTGGTTAGTTTTGATATAAATGCCGATACACACATTTACGTTGAAGAGGACTTTTCACTTTATCCTACTAATCTAATTGGAGAAAAAATGAAAGAATATTGTAACAATAAAGAAAGATTTCATCATGAAATATCGGGAGACTTTAAAAAACCTGGAAAAGACTATCTTAGAGATTATGTTATTGAAGGTGATAGATTTTATATTGATAAGAGGACACCCTGGGTAAAAATTTTTGACATAACCGATGGAAAGATTCATTTTTATCATGGTATAGGAGATGCTTACGTTACACATAATGTTGATACTTTTCCACAGGCCTTTCTTCTTAGAGATTGGGCTATTTGTTATCTTAACAAATTGTTAGAAATGAGAAAAAAGTAAAAGATTAAGCAGCTGGTTCTTCCTCTTGACCCTTAAATATCCCCTCAAATTTTTCTTGAGATTCCTTCATTTTATCCTTTAGTCTATCTTCTTGTTTTTTCAAACTCTTAAGTCTAACACCTATTAATTCTTTTTTCTCAGCAAATTCCTTTTCAACCTCTTCCTTTGCGGCCTTTATTAATACTGGTCCAACAGCCTTGAAAACTTCCTTCTCTTTTGATTTTTTCATTTCATCTAAGGCTTTATCCATCTCAATATCTTGTAAATTGAGCGATTCCTTCTGTATTAAAACAGCCTGTAACTGTTGTTGAAGGGTTTGCATTTCTACTAAAATTTGTTGTGCTTCAGGTGTTAATTTTATTTCAGCCATTTAAGTCCTCCGTAGTATCTTTGGCAACTCTTATCAACCTCATGTAAGAGTTTATTCCTGCCAAGAGTCCTGATATATCTTTTGATTCAATTGTTAATATCAGTTTATTATCCTCAGTCTTTATATTGGCATCAAATTTTAAAGCATCATCTATTTCTGGTTTCAATGATTTTATTATGATTGCTGGCTCTTTGCATTCTACCTCTATTCTAGCTCTCATCAAATCAATCTGCTTTAATTTTCTTTAAAATCTTAGTCTCTTTTTTAATTATTATACGATATCCGCAGAAAGGGCATCTTATTTTGCCTCTTATTTGTTTTTCTTCAATCTCTTTGTTGCATCTTAAACATTTATACATTTAATCACTCTAGGAAGTTTTGGGAAAATAAGCTCCTCCAGCAAACTTCTTTTTACATTTTTTACAATACCAAATTCCTGGTGCAACTCTTTTCAAGGTTTCTCTTTCGCAGAATGGACAGGTATGTTTAACTTGCCTAGACTCAACTTCGGCTATTATCTTTTTGGTTTTGGTTCCATATCTCGGTCCAAATCTGCCTGTACTTCCCACTTTTTTAGTCATGTTACATACCCAACAACTTTCTTAATTCTTTGCCCTTTGCTATTGATAAATCTGTTGCCTTTTCTATTTCTTCTTTTGTCAGATATCCTATTCCACCTTTTTGTATAGAGCATATATTACCATCTTTGGTTGAGGTTAACGTTATTCTAGCATCCATTGCTTGTTCTTCTTCAAGGTTGGGATCTATTAAAAACTTGCCAGCTATCTTTGCAGTTGTTATTGGTATGGGAGTGTCTTTGACTTCTAGTTTCTTTTCATATTCCCCATACTTTATCACGTCATCTTCTAGTATAGGAATTTTTGTTTTAAGCAGAGCAGCAATTGCAGCTAGTCCTCCTGCATCAATTATGTTACCGTCATGATCTAGAACATGCACATCAACGTTTATCATCCAAACCTTTTTACCAGCTTCTATACACAGTTTCTCAAGATCTACACACTTACTCTCTCTTATCCCTCTGTCTATTACTCTTGATATTTCTATTGATTCTTCACCTGGAGGACCTGGTTCAAATTCAGGTGATGCTATCGGAGACAATTCTGTGTTAACAGCCAAAACTCCTTCGTCAGGACTGTCTGGATAAGGTTCCCCAACAGATAATTTAATTCCTACAACAACGTCTGTTTTACCGATTTTAATTCTAGCAGAGCCTTCAGCAGTTTTTATGAAATCAGTTTCTATTTTTATTTCTCTGAACTGATCGAACTTTCTACCATCAACTCTCTGTTCATCACCCACCAATTTGGTAATGTAACTTTCACTCATCCTGTTCATCTCCCTCACCAATTTTATACTTTTCTTTTAAGGCATTTTTTTGCATTTCAAAAATTTGTGAACAGCCTTTTCTTGCAAGATCTAACATTTTACTTAACTCCTGTTTTGTTACTATTCCATCCATTTGAAGTAAGATAAATTTATCCTCATCAGCTACTGTCGCAACTGCCATGTCAACCTCCCCATAGTTATCTTCTAAACCACCAACATCCAAGACTATTTTTCCATCAACCTTTCCAACTGAACAAGAGCTTACCAAATTTTTCATTGGTATTCCTGCGTCTACCAAAGCTAAAGATGCTGCATTCAGACCAGCACATCTTGTTGACGCATCTGCTTGGAGAATTTCTATATAAATGTCTATTGATGTTTTGGGATAATCTTCTAAAAATATAACATCTGAAAAGGCTTCTTTTATTACCTTTGAAATTTCAGTTGCCCTTCTAGTTCTCCCAGGTCTTATTCTCTCTGTTGAAGAGAAAGGAGCCATTGCGTATCTACATTTTATGAAAGATTTTTCCGGATTTTGCAAATGTTTGGGGTGCATCTCTTGAGGTCCAAAGACAGCTGTTTGAGCATAAGTGTCACCAAATTTGAAAACAGCTGAACCTGCTGCTTTCTTTAGATTTCCTATCTCAATGCTTATAGCTCTGAAATGCTCAAGTTCTCTTCCATCTAATCTCTTACCACCAATTATCATTCTTTCTGGTTTTCCTACTTTGGTCATATCACTCACCCTTCTTTCCCAATAATTCTGAAATTCTATCTGTTAATCCTACTGTGTGAGATTCACTCTCCACCATCAGTATGGCCCTTGTTGCCAAACTTTCATTTTCTCCCTTTAACCAAACAACTCCATTTTGTCCCACAATTATTTGGCATTTGGTTTCACCTTTTATGAGTTCTATCATAGATCCTTCCCTTCCTATAAGTCTTGGAACCTTTGACGGAGTGATTTTTAATATTCTTCCACCAATAAGCTTTCTTGCCCTGTAATCGTTCATAGTTAATTGAACCTGTTTCGATTTTGAAACATTTAAAACCTTTGCATAAATAACATCACCTATATCATAGAACATTGATATGTCTGTTTTATTCAAATCTACATACTCATCTACAGCTTCCCCTAAAAGCAATATTGCATCGTAGGGGGAATTTATATCTAAAATCCATAAAGTTGTTTGCATATCTTTTACAAGTCCTATAACACCGTCTCCTGGTTTTGGTACGTAAACACCCGCCAGGGGAACAATGCTAACAAACCTTTCTTTTACTCTTACCAATCCTAAAACTTTTGCTTTTATCTCTTGATCAGACCTAAAAGTTCCTGACGAGGGTAAATATTCCAAGCCTCTTGCTAGTGTCTGACCAGGAATAACAAGTTCTCTTTCCTTTATCAACAATTCGGAATTTTCCATTTTATAATCACCTTATTTATTTTTAACAACCTTCACCTCGACTTGACCATGAGTTAATGAATTTAATCTATCATAAATTTCCTGCTGTATTCCTGCAGAAACTTCTATCAAAGAAATATAACTTCCATCTGAAGCCCACTCTTCTTTTGACAGGGAACCAAAACTTCTTATAACACTGCTACACTTGCCAGCAAATTGAGGAGGAATCTTGATTGCAAGTTTAACCTTTTCAAACTTTATTGGTAAAATAATCTGTATCTCTCTTTGTATACGCTCTATTTGTTCTTCAGTTCTTTTTTCCAAATCCACCTTTACCTTTGCCTCTTGCATTGCTCTTAGAATTCTTTCCATAGGATGGGGCAGATTTGTTTGAGGGTTAACTCCTCTTCTTGAAATTATGTTTGCTATGGCTTTGGTTTTTTCTTCAATCATTTGATTTCTTTGCTCTGTTGTCAGTTGGACATCGCCATCTTTAATTATTATTTTTATTATAGCTTCTGGATTATTGGTTCCAAAAACAGAGTTAATATCTTCTTCAGATGCTCTTAAGCCTTTTTTTGAATCTTCAAATATCTCTGTTGAAGCAGCAATATCATCAAGTGGAAAATCCTTTCCAGCTTTGATTTCAAGTGCCTTAACAGGGTCAACCAAAACTTCGAATCTTTTTCCACTCTTATTTAATCTAGCTATGACAGCCTTTTCTAAAGAAATCATTTAACTTACCTTCTGAATTAATAAAATCACCAATATTTCTTAATTAGTTTTGAGGAGCTATCTCCATGCATTTTCTCATATTTACCTTCTGTTACAACAGCTATCTCTACTTCCTGTGGCTTTACATTCTTTTCTCCAGCCTTCAGTGCTCTAACACCAAGCTTTATGGCATCATCTTTTTTCATTCCATCTTTCCATTCCTTTCTTAAAATTTTTGTGGCTTCTGGAGAACCTCTGCCTATTGCATGGGCCTTCCATGCATAGAAAGTGGAAGAAGGATCAACTTCAAAAAGCTGAGGACCTTTCTCATCCACTCCAGCCAACAGCAAAGCCACACCAAACGGTCTAACTCCTCCGTATTGGGTGTATGCTTGCATGATATCTGAAATATCTTTGACAGCACCTAAAACATCTAAAGGTTCATCATAAGTTAACTTAAATACCTGAGCTCTTACTCTACTCCTTTCAACCAACACTCTTCCGTCTGCCATGAAACCTGATATGGCAGCTCCTAGATGGTCGTCTATTTGCGAAATCTTTTCCCCTCCTATTTCTGGTATTGCTAAAGGCATGGAGGGTTTTGAAGCAACTAGTATAACACCCTCTTCAAATATTAATCCAATTATTGTGGTACCTCTCTTAACAGCTTCTCTTGCATACTCTACTTGGAACAATCTTCCATCAGGAGAAAATGTTACTATTGCTCTATCGTATCCCATCATTTCAGGTAATGCTTGAATAATATCACCCTTTTTAATTTATTTTTATTTTTTATCTTCTAACCTTATAAAGTTTGTTATTAAGTGAATTCAGTTAAAGATGTTTCTGAGAAGTATTTCATCTGAGTTGCCTTTATTGTTCCAGAAACACCCAGAACCTTAATAACAACTCTCGTGTCTCCTATTCTTTGGACTAAACTTAAGGCAGCCCTTATTCTTTCCAAATACCTATGAGAACATCTTATTATCCCTGCTTGCTTTTTCTCATCGTAAAGGTTTTTAACCAACCATATCTCTGCTTCAGATACACCAAACTCTCCCAAGAAGTTTAAAATAGCATGCCATATGGCATTGGCTAAGTCAGCATAAGGTATTTTTTCTTCAGATATTACTTGATAAGCTATGTATCTTCTAGTTGGTCTCAGGCTAGCTGGTATTGGCTTGGGTTTCTTTTGGTCAGCCATAAAATCACTCAACTAGTTCCACACCTTCTGTAATCTTCTTCCCTTCCAAAGTTTTTTTATTGTTTTCAATAATTCCTTGTGGTATTGATGTCACTGCTGCAAAGGCTTTGCCTAAATCTAATCCTAAAGAGTTGGCCATGGAGACCATTTCTCTTGGTGGTCTTAATTCCCAAGCACTTTTTGCATCCGAGGAAATTATCATTGGGATTCTGAAATGATCGCACAGCCTTATGTTAGCTGCCACGTGATTTAGAATATAAGACCTTGGTTTTCTAAAACTGTTTAAAATTTCTCTAAAGTTTATTTCAATTACAACATTGTTTACACTTGCTGATTTCAATATAGGCTCGTCCAAACCACTGTCTGTTCTTCCTAATTCTGGGTGCGTTAATATGTCAACTCTAGGGTCCTCGCAGGCAGCCCTGTTTATTCTGTAATCTCCACCAGCAACAGTAACAATTAAAACTTTTTCCCTAACCTTGCTTAAGATGTTTTTAAAATCACTTATGTTTTTTACATTCTCCATCCTTATTGTTGTTCCAGGATATATCTCCAAATCAGTTTCTACTTGTGATATTTCTTCTTTCAATTGTTCAATCTTCTCCAAGCTTTCAAAATCATCATTTATAATTATTCCTGCATATCCAAGTTTCTTGGCAAAATCAGCTATCTCTTGGATTGTGTTCTCTCCGCCAGACAAATGGCTATTCACGTTTAAATCGTAAAACCTTATGAAATCACCTTTTTAGAAATTTATTGTATAAGTTTAAAAAAACATGGTTGAGTATCGATAAAAAACGATTAGCCTTGNTTCTCTGGTTTNNTCTNTCNTCTCGTANCCNTTNCCTNTTCCTCTAAGCATTCTATGTTTTTTGCCTGCAGAAGTTAATCCTCTGAAAACTCTTCTCCTGCTAGACGGATTGCATAACCAGTTTAGCTTAGGATCGTTCTTTATTGAAGGATGATTAACATCAACTAGAATAACTTCAAACCATTTATGCTTCCCATCTTCAGCTACAAGATAAGAATTCAACACCTCTAAATTGGGAAACTTTCTACCAACCCTCATCTCAGCTATGTGTTGGGTGTTTTGTTTCAAATGCATGCCTATTAATCCTGATTTTGGAGGAGTTCTACCACCAGACGGCTTTTCTCTCTTGCTTGTACCCTTCTTTATTCTTACTCTTGAAACAACAAAACCTTGTTTGGCTTTATAACCAAGCTTGTGTGCTCTGTCAATTCTTGTTGGTCTTTCAATTCTAATTATTGTTGGTTGTCTTCTCCAAGAAATAAGTCTTTCTTTCATTAACTCTTTATATTCTGAAGTTCGATAAAGTTTCTTCATATACTTATACATTCCCATAAAAATCCTCTCACATCACCCTAAGGTTTCAAGTTATTAATTAACTATTATAGTAAGTGTTTTTATTCTTTATGGTTCTTTATAATTTTTAGTGTAACCTATTTATATTAAAAAACTTATAAGTGTTTCAGGTGAGTATGTGGGTGCAGGTAAAGTAGTCATTAGTTTGATATTAATAATAATTGGAATCTGGGCAGTTCTTCCAGAATCTTGGTATGGACTAGGTCTTTGGCAAGAACTATGGTTAGTTGTTAAGGGAGTTGTTCCAGCGTTCTTAGTGTTCATAGGATTGATAATGTTCTGGATTGAAGCAGAGGAAATGAAAGTTCAAAAGCCAAGAAGAAGAAAGAGATAAAAATTCTGAACAATAACTCTTCTTATGAAGTTTCCTGTTTTCTCTAAATCAGAAACTTTGTGTGCATTGTGTAAAGGCTCTAAACTGCTTTGTGGAAAGGATAGATGCCCTATTCTTGTTAAGATATACAGTCAAATGAAAAGCAAACCCTTAATCGATTCTAGGTTTATTGATGGTTCTTCACCTCCTGGTGTTTTTGTGGGAAGGTATGGTTATCCAAAGGTTTTTGTTGGTCCTTTGATTCCTCCTGTGAGAGGCGACACAAGTATTTATGATACACCTGAACTTTGGTTGGGAAAGAGCATTGATGACATTACCAATTTTAGATTTCAGCTAGTCAGGGGAATGCACGAAACCAATGTTAAGAAATTTCACGGAGATAAAATGGTCGAAAAAACAATTGAGATTGCTTTGGCAGATAACCCAACCTTTGCTGAAGCTGAATTCAATAAAAAACCTTATGGTAAGATTGTTCTTCATAGCGAGGTTCAACCTTTTGGTCCATCAGCAAAACTTGTCAAGTTTGACATTGGTAATTACAAGTATAATCAGAAAATAGAGAAAGCATATTATGATACTGATCTTAAAGCTGCTAATGCTGTTAACCTGCTTTACAAAAATGGGATTTTGATTTCAAAAATACAAAAAGCCTTTTCTGTTGGTGCTTTTGGGATTGGTAAAAACAGAAGATTCGTTCCAACAAGATGGTCAATAACAGCTGTGGATGATACTGTATCTAAGAATCTCATTCAATACACTAAAAATAACCCAATAATAAANGAATTCAGGGTTTATGAATATACGCATCTTGATAACAGATGGCTTGTTTTAATGTTACCTAGGGAATGGTGTTATGAATTAATAGAGGCCTGGTATCCTAAGACATTATGGAATCCTGATGGGCAGGAAGTTTCAATTTACTCGAGTCACGA
>JGI2171J19970_10000168_pt1 | contig 29495 bp, 22 predicted proteins | sample DeeMarSWOR324_28_FD_19970 | JGI IMG/M metagenome (IMG submission 19970) | reverse complement strand
CCCTCTAATATAGCATCCACTGTTTCGGCTCTGGACTGGGAAGGGAAAAATCCTGACGAAAAAGTATCCATGAACTGGGATATCGTTGATTTTGGCTATTTTGAGACATTAAAGATGGATATAGTTCAGGGGAGAGGTTTTTCGAGAGAGTTTGCGACTGATGTATCAGAGGCTTATATCGTCAATGAAGAAGCGGTCAAACTCATGGGCATTGAATCGCCGGTTGGCAAACGGCTATCCGTGTTTAGAAAAGAAGGGAAGATCATTGGAGTTGTGAAGAATTTTCACTTTAAATCTCTCCATCACCAGATAAGGCCATTTGTGTATATGATGAACCCCAATTGGATTAGCATGATGGACTGCATGTTTATAAGGATTGCCCCTGATAATATCTCTGCAACCATGAAATATATCGAGAGTACATGTAAAAAAATTAATCCCGCGTATCCTTTAAGGTACATGTTTTTTGATGAATGGCTCGGAAGGCTCTACAGGAATGAGCAGCGGATGGGAAAGATTGTCGGCTATTTTGCTTTCCTGGCGATAGCTATTTCTTGCTTAGGTTTGTTTGGAATGGCTTCTTTCATGACAGAACAGCGGACAAAGGAGATCGGCATCCGAAAAGTGCTCGGTGCTCCGGTGTCCAGGATAATTCTATTGTTGTCGGCGGATTTCACAAAATGGGTACTTGCCGCCAACATAATCGCCTGGCCGCTTGCTTATTTTAGCATAAGTAAGTGGCTGGAAAACTTTGCCTATCGAACGAATTTAAATTTGTCGATATTTGTTCTATCGGGTGTCCTTGCGCTGGCTACTGCTCTGCTTACGGTAAGCTACCAGACTTTAAAAGCCGCCCTGGCTAATCCGGTGGAGTCATTGCGATATGAATAGACAGGCCTTAAAAGACAAGAAAAGCTAAAAATGCTGGATAAATAAGAAAATAAAAGGAGGTAAAAATGAGAGAAGTCGTGATTTATGTTCCCACATTGGAGGCAGAACAGAACATCGACATTGATGTGAAAATCAACGGAAAAAAGCGAACAATGCATTACAGAGTTGAAATCGTGGACTGGGAGGACTACGGCGGAGAATCCGAAGATAAAGTTGACGTGATAAAACGGGTGATAAAAGAACATGACAGGGATTGGGAATTGATTCAAATCGGCATTCCTACAAAAGACAATATTCCCATCATGTTCCGGAAAAGAGGAGAAAGCGCATACCAAAGATTATAGAAGAAATTAACCGTGTTTATAAATTATTTAAAAATCGCTTTAAGAAACCTGAAAAAACACAAGGGTTATTCGTTTATCAACATTGCTGGTCTTGCAATAGGTATGGCGTGCTGTATTTTAATAATTCTCTATATCTATTCCGAGCTGAATTATGACCGCTACCATGAAAATGCGGATAGAATATATCGCCTTGGAACTAATTTTGATGTAGGGAAAATGCATGCCAAAGCAGCGGTAAGCAACCACCCCATAGGTCCGACTCTAAGCAGAGATTATCCTGAAGTGCTCAACGCCGCCAGGATTCGACCATTTATGCCTAGAGCCTCAGTTGAATATAAAGAAAAGCAATTTTTCGAGGAGAAAATTTTTTATGCGGACAATTCGGTTTTTGACATTTTTTCTTTTCAGATGATAAGAGGCGACCAAAAATCTGCCCTGGTCACGGCATATTCTTTGGTTATAACCGAAGATGTNGCAAAAAAATATTTTGTTGACGAAGATCCTGTCGGAAAGATTCTTAGACTCAACAATGACTCTGATTTTACTGTAACAGGAATAATACAGAATGTCCCCCAAAATTCACATTTCACTTTTGATATGCTCTGTTCCTTTGAAACGCTGTATCAGCACAACCCAGAACAAAGAGAAAAGTGGATGGGTGATTTTAACAATTATACATACTTATTACTTCAGGAAAACTATGATTTCAGGGAACTTGAGCAGAAATTCCCACCACTCATCGATAAGCATATCGGAAGAATTTTGAAGCTTATTGGCGGCAAGGTGGAATTTTTCCTGCAGCCCTTGACAAGCATCCACCTCCATTCCAATCTGGAAGGCGAGATTTCTGGAAACAGCGATATCACCTATGTCTATATTTTTGCCGCCATCGCTCTTTTCATTTTGCTCATCGCTTGTATCAATTTTATGAATCTCTCCACGGCCCGCTCAGCGAAAAGGGCGAAAGAGGTCGGGATGAGAAAGGTGCTCGGTTCCTACAGGGGTCAATTGATCCAACAGTTTCTAAGCGAATCGATGACCTACAGCTTTCTTGCATTCTTCATTGCGCTGGCGCTCGTCCAATTAGCCCTGCCTCTTTTTCGTTCTTTTTCTGGTACGTCATTGAATTTTCAATTTGTGGAAGTCTCCTGGATCATACCGTGTCTTATAGGATTTGTATTCCTTGTCGGGCTCGTTGCGGGCAGTTATCCGGCCTTCTTTCTCTCGGCTTTTCGTCCTATTCGAGTTTTAAAAGGTAAATTGAAAGCAGGTGGAGCTGATTCCCGCTTCCGTAGTGTTCTAGTAGTGCTGCAGTTTGCGATATCTATTGCCCTTATAGTAGGAACCGCTGCCATCATGAACCAGCTGCATTATATGAAGGAGAGAAAACTCGGTTTTAATAAGGAACATGTTGTTGTGCTGCCGATTAGGGAAGGATTGATAATACAATCCATTGAATCGATCAAAGAAGAGCTCAAAAGCCACACCGGAGTCATCAGCGTTGCTGCATCATCTACTGTACCCGGGCATGGTGCCTCCCGGCACAATGCCTTTCTTCCAGAGGGATTTGAACTCAACGAGTCTCAAATGATTGGTGCAATAAGCATTGACCACAGTTTTATCCCTACTCTTGACATGGAGGTAGTCGCCGGCAGAAATTTTTCACCGGAATTTGCAACTGATAGTAGCAAATCCGCACTCATTAACGAGACGGCCGTTCAAGAGTTTGGATGGGATGATCCTGTTGGGAAGACTATTACCGAATTGACAGGCAACGGTATCACAAAAACAGTAATAGGTGTTGTCAGGGATTTTCATGTGGAATCCTTGCATAAAAAAATTGAACCGCTGTATATAGAGAATGAACCTTCTGGATTTGGTTATATCTCTATAAGGGTCAGACCGAGAAATGTATCAGGAACTATGGACTTTTTAAGAAAAAAGTGGAAAGAATTTGTCTCCAGCGGAACTTTCGACTATGCTTTCCTTGATAAGTCCTTTGACAGTCAATGCAAAGAAGAGGAAAGGTTAAGCACTATTTTTTCCTATTTCACCCTGTTTGCGATCTTTATTGCCTGTCTCGGGTTGTTCGGACTTGCGTCTTTTACTGCAGAGCAGCGGACAAAAGAGATAGGCATCCGCAAGGTTCTCGGTGCATCTGTGCATGGAATTGTCATTTTGTTATCCAAAGAATTCACAAAATGGGTGCTTGTTGCCAACATCGTCGCTTGGCCGGTAGCATATTATGTAATGAATAAATGGCTGCAGTATTTTGCTTACAGGATAAACGTGGGTGTTTGGATATTTATTCTGGCGGGTGCACTTGCGCTGATTATTGCTTTATTAACTGTAAGCTATCAAGCCATCAAATCAGCACTGGCCAACCCTGTGGAGGCACTGAGATATGAATAGCTTGAGGCTGAATAAAGCCAAATATTATAGTATAGTAAGGCTGGAGAACTGAGGAAAGAAGTCAAGAACTAAGCTCTAAGTTTATTTCAGATAGATTTTGAATGATGGCTGTTTATGGAGGAAAAAAATGATAAAACTGACGGACGTCACAAAATATTACTCATCAGGTTTTGTTAAGACATTTGCTTTGCGGGATATTAACCTCGATATCGAGGAAGGGGAATTTGTGACCATCATGGGACCATCAGGTGCCGGAAAGTCAACCTTGCTTTACATCCTCGGTATGCTAGACACGCCTTCAAGCGGTGAATATTACTTTTTTGACAGGAAAGTCCATAAATTGAACGAGAAACAACTCACCGAGCTCCATAAAAACTACATTGGATTTGTCTTTCAGAGCTATCACCTCATAGATGACTTAACAGTCTATGAAAACCTTGAAACCCCGCTTCTGTACAAAAAAGTGAAAGGCTCAGAGCGGAAAAGCAAAGTTTGCGACATGCTCGATAGGTTTCATGTGGTAGCCAAGAAAGACCTGTTTCCTAATCAACTATCCGGCGGCCAGCAGCAGAAGGTAGCAGTTGCAAGAGCGGTTATCACCGAACCAAAACTCATTCTTGCCGATGAGCCAACTGGCAATTTAAACACCAAAGAAGGCGAAGAGATTATGGAGTTGTTCAAAGAATTGAACGAGGATGGGACCACAATTCTCCAAGTCACACATTCTGAAAAAAACGCATCATACAGCAGAAGAGTTATTAATCTTTTGGATGGCTGGGTTGTGGAGAACGAGTAAAAGCCTAAGCTTTCCGTTCATTCATACAAAAAATCCTAGAATTGAAAGCTCTAACGGAGGTATAAAATGCTAAAACCAAAAAAAATTATTTGTTTTCTTTCGATTTTATTCCTTACTGTAGGAGCCTCGGCTCAAAAAAAGGAGAAGGCTTTATCTCTTGAAGATTGCATCCTGAAAGCGATGCAGAATAACCTGAATGTTGCAGTTGAAGTCTTGAATCCGGAGCTGGCTGATATTTCAGTCTCCCTTGCCAAGGAAGACTTCCTGCCCAACCTTTCCTTTGGCTACAGCCTCCAAAATACAAATTCGCCCTCTGTTTCCTTTATCGAAGGAGAAAAGAAGATCTCAACCGAGTACAAGGACTACTCAGCCTCCATTTTTCAGCGCATCCCAACAGGGGGAGAATTTTCGATATCCCTCTACTCTTACAAGAACGATTCCAACCAAAAATTCCTGTCGGTCAACCCTCGCTTCTCAAGCACACTCCGATTTAATTTTACCCAGCCCATCTTGAAAAACTTTGGCTTTAAAATCAGCCGTAAAGAAATAATCATCGCCCGAAACAACAGAGCCATCTCAGAAGGCCAGCTTAGAGGAGTTTTAATGGTCACAATTTACAACGTGGAAAGTGCGTACTGGAATTTTGTCCACAGCATCGAAAATCTTAAAGCAAAAAGACAGTCCTTAAAATTGGCTCAAGATCTTTTAGCCAAGAGTAAGAGGGAAGTCGATGTAGGAACCTTGGCACCCATAGAGATCCTGAGTGCTCAGACTGAAGTGGCAAGCCGTGAGGCAGATATCCTTCAAGCAGAAGCGATGGTCAAGAATAATGAGGATCTTTTAAAGACAATAATTAACCTGGCTGCTGAAGAAAAGGGGGCGGATGTAGATATTATTCCTGTTGACAAACCAGCCTTCGCCAAAAAGGAGGTGAGTCTTGAGGACGCCCTTCTTACAGCCATAGAGAACAGACCTGATCTGCAGGCGAGCAGGATTGACTTGCAGAATAAAGAAATAAACCTGAGTTATGCCAAAAATCAGCTTCTTCCGGACCTAAGCCTCCGGGCGTCATACTGGAGCCCTGGTATATCAGGAACTCAAATTATCTACGACGAACTCGATCCTTTCGGGCCTCCGATTATGACCATTCCGGGTGGATCCTCTGCTGCTCTTAGAGATGCCTTTGACTTCAAATATAAGAACTGGTCTGTAGGATTAACGCTTAGCATTCCCATTAGTACTGTTCTCTCACGTGCAGAATATGCCCAAGCGAGAGTTGATCTTGATCAGGCTTTGTTTAGGCTTGAAAATCAGGAACAACAGATTTTTCTTGAAATAAAAAATGCAGTAAGGGCTGTTCAGACCGATTATAAGAGGGTATATGCTTACAAAATTGCTCGAGAGCTGGCCGAGAAGAAATTGGAGGCGGAGGAGAAAAAATTAAGGGTAGGTTTGACTGCTAATTATGTTGTTGTTCAGCATCAAAGGGATTTAGCTGATGCACGCAGTGCCGAACTCCAAGCTATGATCGATTATAATCTCTCTTTAGCTCGTCTGGACAAAGCGTTAGGAACAACGTTGAAAAACAAGAATATCAGATTTTCTGAAATTTCTGAGGATATCAAGCGAAAAAAATAAATAAGCTTTTTTCATACTTAGGTGGCTATTCCGCCACGAGAAAATAGCAAAGGGAAATTTTGTTCAGGTATTTTTATGTATTATTATGCTTATTTCGGTTTTTTCAATACCTTAATGACGATTTAGTCATGAAACAAAAACAGAATTTATTCAGAAAAATAAATGCTGGAGTTTTACTTGAGCTGATGATATTGTGGAAAAAATTATGAGAAATCCTGGGTTTTATTACTGCGCAAACCAAAAAGTTTTTAGAAGCAAGCTTTGAGGAGGAATGAAGGGTGAATGAAATAGAGATAGTTGATACCAACGCAGATAATATCTGCGACTACGGATTCTGCGGCATCAAGGACATCAAGCAGAAAGGATACAAACGAAAAACTGATTGGCTAAGAAAACGTTTTTCTGAAGGCATAAGATTCAAAATTCTTCATACAGCCAAGGAAGGGTTTGTCGGGATGATTGAATATATCCCGGGCAGATATGCTTGGAGAGCAGTTGAAGCCAAAGGCTACATGGTCATTCACTGTTTATTTATTTTATACAAGAAATATCAAGGAAAAGGCTACGGATCACTCCTAATAGAAGAATGCCTAAAGGATGCAAAAAAGGAAAAGATGAACGGTGTAGCGGTGGTCACGCGAAAGGGACCCTGGCTGGCAAAGAAGGAATTATTCTTAAAAAACGGGTTTGAGCTTGTTGATAAAGCACCGCCTGATTTTGAGCTGCTTATGAAAAAAATAAAAAAAAGCGCGCATTCACCCAAATTCAGAGGGGATTGGAGAGAAAGGCTGAGTCAATACAGCAAAGGCCTGACTATTATTCGATCAGACCAGTGTCCTTACCTTGAAAAATGGGTTAAAGAAATAAGCGAGACTGCGCAGGAAATATACGGTCTAAAAGCAAAAATTGTCGAGCTAAAAACCTGTAAGGATGCCCAAAACGCTCCTTCTGCCTACGGAACCTTCAGCATAATATATAACGGAAAACCCATCGCTGTTCACCCCATAAGTAACAAAAGGTTCATCAACATAATGAATAAAGAGGTAAAATAAATTCATAAACTTCTTTTTTTAAATCGAGGCCCTGCTTCAAATCCGATTATTTATCTCATTTTTAAAAATTTCATCTAATTTCAGCTTTTTGGGAAGAAATTACAGGTACTTGCCGTCCAAATCTATATAGATACTTAGACATTAAATGAAGCTAAGATATTAGAGTTAAATAAGAGCAACTTATGTTGTGCTATCTTATTGTCTTTGAGCTTGCTTAAATGAAGAAAATGGTGAATAGAAATGGAAAGAAAATTTAAGCTTGGCTTTCTAGCATTTTCATTATGCTTTTACCTGTGCCTGCACGGTGTTGCCTACGGATTCGCTGCTAAGAAAGATGGAAATCAGAGCCTTGATGATAGAGTCAGAAATTTTCTTGATAGCCACAGATATTCCTGGAGAGATATGAATGTTTCTGAAGCTGACGGAAAAGTCCTTTACGATATTATCATCAAGCATAAATATAAGAAGGCGCTTGAAATCGGAACATCCACCGGCCATTCTGCGATATGGATTGCCTGGGCACTCAGTAAAACCGGAGGAAAGTTGATCACAGTAGAAATAAACGAAAGGCGTTATAGGCAGGCTTCAGCGAATTTTGAAGAAGCCGGGCTTTCCGATTACATCGATGCCAGACTAGCCGATGCCCATGAACTCGTGCCGAAACTTAAAGGCCCTTTTGACTTTGTCTTTTGTGATGCAGATAAAGGCTGGTACAAAAATTATCTTATAGCAGTCTTACCGAAACTCGAGGTTGGTGGATGTTACACCGCTCATAACGTGCCGGGTAGGCGCAGAGGACGTATGTGGGGGATTGGAGAATTTGTAGATTATCTGGAAAGCTTACCCAATATGGAAACAACATATGATGATTCTAGCTGGTCGGGCATTTCAATCAGCTATAAGAAGTCTCAGAAATAGGCCAGGTTAATAAAAGGAAGCATCCCCAAAACCTTTGTCCTGAACATAGCAACCAGTTATCACGGAAATGGAGATGCTTACTTAATAAAAAAAACAATTGATAAAATGCCGTAAAATTCGTAGGCTATTCAGTCGGAATTTTTTTCAGTCTAAATCCATAATGTGATTTTATATCCGTTTTCTTAACCTCTGTTCGGATTCTTACTGTTTTTTTTGATATGTTTAAGTTGTATGCAAGGAGCTAGGTTTCTATAATTATTTTTAGCGACAAAAAAGAGCTTAACAATAGAAAGCAGGACTGCAATGAGAAAGAGGTTAGCAATGAATAGGATCTTACTAATGAAAAGGAGGATCACAATGAAATGCAGTTTAGCAATAAAAAAGAGGTTCGAACTGAATACGTGTATGATTGCAGGCCTCTCACTGTTGATAGCTCTGCTTGTCATAATCTCCACTATGACTTTTGCAGCGGTCTCCACGGTTTTCCATGTCCCCAGAATAGAAGGGATAATCGTGGACGGGTCCGGCGACGATTGGGAGGAGCAGGGCTTTCGTGTCGGATTTCTCACTGATCCGGATGGACGGGCAATTCCTCCTGATGATTTCGATGTGAAATTCCGGATTGGCTGGAATACGCAAGGGCTGCTAGTTCTGGCAAAAGTCCGCGACAACATCCCCGTAGAGCACGAGAATCTTTCCCGGCTGTGGAGAGCAGACTGTGTTGAAATCTTTGTCTCAGAATATTTGGGTTCAACCAATCGGTATCAGTTGGTCATAGCCTCAGGTGCGGACCCCAAATACAAAGCCGTGCGTCAGAAGATTTACGATTGGCGAGACCCAAGTCATAAAACATCAGAGCTGACTTCTAAGTCAGCCAGCCGGATCTTCGAAGGCGGGTATGTTGTTGAAGCGCTGCTGCCTTGGAAAAATCTTGGGATTAAGGCTAGTGCTGGAATGGAACTGGCATTTCAATTTGTAGCGAATGATGATGACGGCGACGCTGAGGATATGGGTGGCTCTCTGCGTGTTGCCTGGTTCCCTGGCTTGGGTCCTGCCAGCCCCTTAAACATGTACAAGCTGAAGCTTTCCGACAAATCCAGCGAAGCCGTTTTTTTTCGGGTTGACCGGAAGATAGAGCTTGGCCGATATGCGATCTCCGTTCTTGGTTCAAGCGAATTGAACGGAGTACCGGTGGCGATTCGGAGTGCAGACAAAATTATCGCCCAGGGCAACCTGGAGCTGAAGGGCGGGAGGCCAGGCATACAGCTAAATCTCGATTCTGATAAATACGCAGATGAGTGGCCCCAGGTAGACGTTGTTGTAGGAGAAAAGACCGCAGTCAAGTTTGAGGCGGTGCCCACCTTGGATAAAATCCTTGAGAGATACATTCAGGCCTTGGGCGGACGCGCTGCTATCGAGAAGCTGACTACACGAATTGGCACAGGAAGGTTTGTTGACGATCTGTCGTGGAAAGATCCTCCTGTACAGACTTATCCTCTAAAAGCCTATGCTAAGATTCCTGACAAGTGGATAACAATTATGAAACTCTCTAAGGGAACCGAGCAGAGCGGATTCGACGGGACCATAGGTTGGAAACAAAATCCCGACCGTATCGAGCACGATAGTCGTAAGAAAAGCTCATGGCTTGGTTTTCTTCTGAATCCGCAGGGTGCCCTGCACATACAGGACTACTTCCCAGAGATGGTTCTGGAAGCGAAGCTAATCATAAAAGGACGCGCTGCATACACAGTTAAGACGTTCTCTCCCGATGGGGCTCAGAACATGCTGTACTTTGACGCCGAGAACAGCTTGTTAAATCAGTTTGGCTCTCTATGGAAATTACAGGAATACCGCGAGGTGGACGGCGTTAAATTCCCCTTTCGTATCTCTACTGGCAGGAAAGGTGGGGAAAGTTATTTTGCCTTTGATAAAATAGAACATAATGTGCCCATCGACGATAAGAAGTTCGCCATACCCGAAGCAGCGGATGTGTTCGCAGAAGCCTTTCAGGGTATTGAGGACCCGAAGGTACTTCCGATGTTGCAGTGTAAGGATCTGACTTACTTGCATGAGGACATGAACGTCCCGTGCCGGGATGGCCGCTTCCTTTATGATTTTATTATACAGAAAGATTACAAGCGCGGATTGGAGATCGGCACCTTCAACGGGTATTCAACGTTGTGGTTCGGGCTGGCCTTTAGGAAAACAGGAGGGCGAGTGATTACCATCGAGATCGATCCAGTTAGCGGTCAAGAAGCAAGGCGGAATTTCCTCAAGGCTGGATTGGAGGATGTGATCGATTCGAGAATAAACGATGCTTTTGAGGAGATTCCAAAAATCGAAGGAAAGTTCGACTTCGTCTTCATCGACGCCTGGAAGCCGGATTACATCAAATTCCTGCGTCTTTTGAAAGACAGGATTTTGCCGGGGGGTGCGCTAATTGCCCATAACGTGACTAACTATGCCCGCGACATGAAAGAGTTCCTGGGTGCCATAAAGAACGATCCAGATCTTGAAACAACGTTTAACGAGATTAGCGCTGAGGGCATGTCAATTAGCATCAAGCGTAAATAGGAAGTAAACCCTACCGTTGAATTACAATACCCCTGAACTAATCCGATATTTTTACAGCATTGATTTTACGTTTAGATCGCACCTGTTCTTTCAACGTTTTTGCCAAACAAGCAATCAGCCATGCTTTTACTAATTCGTTTTTATCTTGTTTACTGGCAGAAGTTATAGACTTCAGCAAATCATTTAAAATTGAAAATTCCTTTTCAACAGATTTTTTAATATCCGAATTATATGAACCACATCCTTCGAATGCTTCAATTGGCCTCATTTCTCCAATTCCTTGCAGTAATAAGTTTAAATTTTTCGGAAAATTATAATGGCAAATATCTATGCTGCACGCTTGAAGTTCGAGCTCCTTATTTTCTTTTCCATGCTGTAATTCTTCGTATGATTTCCAGTCCCAAATCAATCTTGCTATTAATAAACGAACTAATCTTTCCTTCTCTGGATTTTTTTTACCCAGCCATTTCGTGATTTGTTGTCCAAGTTTCTTATTATAATATTCCAAACCTAGTACTTTAGGATTATCCCCAAGCCAGTTGGCCAGTGTCCATAAATATCTTTGACCTAATCGGCTTCGCCCCGTTTTATCCTTCTTCCAGGCATTTTCTCCGCTTCTGATATGATTTTCACCTATTTTTTCCGGATCAATATTTGGCTTTAGGTTTAAGATTGACTCTTTAATATATTTAAAATGTTGTTGATATTTGAAGTGGCACACCTCAAATCTTGTAATAAGCTCGCGAATTTGTCGGACATTTGAAGGTATAACCCCTAAAGTTTTTTCTAATTTATCTGTTTCTATAATTTCATGATCATTGGGTGAAACATCGATGTTGGACCATGCATTCATCATATTAGTATTAACAATATCTGAGGCAAAAGCAATATCCACTGTTGCAATGCTATTCCTTTATTTTCATGCCCTTGATTTCATGCCCGACGATTGTCTTGGAGACTGTCGCATCGCTTAATTTAGTTTGCTTGAGAAGATCCTGAATTTCTTCTGCTGTATTGGTTGCGTTCACCGAGCTAATAAATACAGGCCTATAGATTCCCAATCATTATATATAAATTTTTTTGATCACTCCATAGTGAGAGGGGATACACATTTTGGGCACATTTTTTGTAGCTGGTCAATCAAGATAACGCTTTTGCCCGTTTTATAATTCCTTTGGCGAGGTCTGGAAAAATAAAAATATGAAAAGGCTTTGTGAGATACCAGTACAGTCTTCCCCATAATCCTTGAGGAATAAAATAAACAGTTTGAACGAGAGCAGTGTCATCTACAGTTAATTCCAGCCAGCCTTTCCCAGGGAGCTTCATCTGGCTTGAAAGAAGGAGCCTCTTGCCTTTCTTTAAATCTATAACCTTCCAAAAATCCAGGCTATCTCCTACTCTCAGCAGGGCCGGATCTCTCCGTCCTCGATTCAAACCAGGTCCGCCGAAAAGCTTGTCTACAGCGCCTCTCAATTTCCATAGCCAATCATATTTAAACCATCCATTCTCCCCGCCGATGGATTGAATGGAAGCAAATACCATTTCTGATGGAATCTCTCCAAAATCATAAACTTTTTTATCCACAAAAACTGCTGCCTCTACTCGGTCTTGGTCTTTTATATCGCATACTTCTTTCGCACTGCTGTCGCACCACCGGCTGATAATCTGTTTTTTTTCAATCTCTCCAAGAGCAGTTTTAACGGCATCTTCATATGAAACAGGGGAAATTTGGGGGAAATACATCTTCGCATTATCATTCTGGATGACTGTCTCTGATTTTAATCCCGCGACTAATGCTTTTGCTATCCGATAAGAAACAGGAGTAATGAGTATCAACCAATAAGATGAGAGTCTCGGTGTCAACAAAAAAACAGGAATCAAGATCCTCCTCAGTCCCATAACCTTGGAGGCTCTTATGAGCATCTCTTTAAAACTCATCTTATCAGATCCAATATCTACGACAAGATTCTTCTTTGTATTGAGATCTCTTGCCTGAAATAAGTATTCCAATACATCACGGATACTGATGGGTTGGGTCTTTGTCTGAACCCATTTTGGTGTTGTCAGCAAAGGAAGCTTCTGAACAAGATTGCGGATGATTTCAAAACTTGCGCTGCCTGAACCGATGATAATTCCAGCTCTGAACCATATGGTCTGGATGGATTCAGGCCGACTGCTGAGGATTTCTCCTGTCTCGATTCGGCTTAAAAGATGCCTGCTTGCAGTATCCTTCCTGCCCAGTCCACCAAGATATATTATTCTCGAAACTTTGGCGTCTATGCAGGCACCGAGGAAATTTTCGGCGCTTAAACGATCGAGCTTGGCGAAATCGCCTTTGGTGCCCATAGAATGAATCAAGTAATAGGCTACATCTATGCCTTCAAGAGCTTTTCGGAGAGATTCTTTATCAAAGGTGCTTCCCTCGAAAATTTCCACCCGGTCTCTGTACTTGCCCCGGACCTTTCTTTCGTTCCTGACGAATAAGCGAAGCTGAAGACTTTTATCTTCGAGGAGTCTTTCCTTGAGCCTTCTTCCGATATATCCAGTAGCGCCTGTTAAAAGTATTTTCATGATCTCAACTCACCTATTGTGCCCATATCATCCTTTTCTTGTTCTTAAAAACTTATGGGATTGAGATCAGAATCGGTAAGTTGCGCCAGCGATTACGAAATGGATTAGGGCAAAATTGTATACTTCTTCCACGTTGGCGCCTCCTTCAAGGATTCTGTAACCAGCTCTCAGCGCGAAGTTTTCATTTAAATGGAGCTGTAAAGCCAGCAAGACATCTTCGGCCCGTCCTTGACCTTGAGGTGCAGCAAGAGCATCGCCGTCCAATAGCAGGCTCAATTTTTTGCCAAAAAACCATTCAAGACGGAAGTTTATGAGGGGTACAAAGCCTACATTTGTTTTTTCTGACTTTCTGTTATTTCCTTCGACACTGATGGCAGCGTCCCTTATCTTGGCCGTGAGTCCGAAGCCGAACTTCAAATTTTCTTTTCTTATGAGGTCATACCGGTAGGTCAGGCGGTAAGAATTAAAGCGGTAGACAGCCTTTAGTGGTGTATCAGCGGGAAAATTTTCCTCAAAGAACCTGATTGATTTGTTAACGCTGCCTGAAGCATTAAGACTCAAGGGAGCCACAAAAACAGATAGGGTGTGTTTTTGTCCTATTTGATATCCCAGCCGCAACCTGAAAAAAAAGGCGGAATCTGTTTTTAGATCTTTGGAAAGGGAGAATCGAGTACCCGTATCTCGAGGTATCGCTACATTATTATATCCGCTGAACGCTGGTCCTGTTTCTACGTCTATAAACCACTGCGAATAGGCGTTTGAAAATGTTAATAACAGGAAAAAGACAATATAAAGATTTTTTCTTATTATCTTCATACATGCACCTCTCTGGAATATAAGTCCAAAAAATATCTTTTATCTTAAGGCAACGCTGACCAAAAGAACAACGACGCTGACCAAAAGAACAACATAATGAAAAATCATATTATACTTTTAAAACATCAATTAGTATATAATTACTGACAAAAAAAACATGAAAAATGAACGCGTAAGGATACTAAAAAAAGCAAAAGAGAAACCCGGTCCGATAGTCTATTGGATGAGCCGGGACCAGCGGGCCCATGATAATTGGGCGTTCCTCTTCGCCCAAAAGATGGCGTTCAAACAAAAAACGTCTCTGGGAGTTGTTTTCTGTTTAGTTCCTCAATTTCTCGGAGCGACTATCAGACAATACGGCTTTATGCTTCAAGGCCTCCAGGAAACGGAGAAAAAGCTGAGGGAAAAAAATATTCCTTTTTTTCTTATTCTGGGCTCGCCCGGACAGGAAATACCAAAATTTGCGGCGCGAAACGAAATTAGTGCTCTCGTCACTGACTTTGATCCATTGCGCCTGAAAAGAGAATGGAAAAAAGGTGTATTGAATAGGATCGGCATTCCTGTTTATGAAGTGGATGCCCATAATATCATTCCCTGCTGGATAGCCTCACCCAAACAGGAATTTGCAGCCTATACCTTCCGTCCAAAAGTAAAACGTCAGTTGAGTGAATTTTTGGATAACTTTCCAAATCTCAAGAAACATCCTTATTCCTGGAAAGAAAAAGTAGAGGAGACAGACTGGGGCAGAGTGAAAAAGAGCCTGAAAATCGATAGAAAGGTTTTAGAAATTGACTGGATTAGGCCTGGGGAGAAAGCAGCAAAGCAAATGTTGAGCCATTTTAGACAGCATAACCTTTCAGACTATGATGCCAAAAGAAACGATCCAAACCAGGATGGCCAGTCAAACCTGTCCCCTTATCTTCACTTTGGTCAAATTTCTGCCCAGCGAGTTGCTCTTGAAATCAAGAAGAGCAGCACGACCACCGGTAATAAACAAGCTTTTTTGGAAGAACTCATCGTGAGACGGGAACTCGCGGATAATTTCTGTTTTTATAATGAGCATTACGACGACTTTAAAGGCTTCCCTGATTGGGCAAAAAAGACGCTTAATGAGCATCAGCACGACAGAAGGGAATATCGCTATTCCCCTGAACAGTTTGAAACCGGTCAAACTCATGATGACCTATGGAACGCTGCTCAGTACGAAATGGCGAAAACCGGAAAAATGCATGGCTATCTGAGAATGTATTGGGCTAAAAAAATATTGGAGTGGACAGAGACGCCAGATGAGGCCCTAAAAATTGCGATTTATCTCAATGACAAATACGAACTGGACGGCCGAGACCCGAATGGATATGCAGGGATTGCCTGGTCTATCGGCGGAGTTCATGACAGGGCCTGGTTTTCAAGGCCCATTTTTGGAAAAATCCGTTACATGAGCTACAAGGGAGCCAGCTCAAAATTTGATGTAAAAGCCTATATCAAAAAAGTCAGTGAAGCGTAAAAGGAAAATTTGCTTATCTGCCGAGATTTTAGGAGACAGCCTTCCCCAATCCAAATAATCTAAAAAAGATGTTTTTTATATCCTCTAAGATTTGATAACTAACTGGTACCAGAACAAGTGTTATAAAGGTCGCAAAAACAACACCAAAAGCCAAGGAAACCGCCATGGGAATGAGGAAACGGGCCTGTAAGCTTCGCTCGAGCAACAGTGGTGTCAGCCCGGCAAAAGTGGTGATAGATGTCAGTATGATCGGACGGAATCGGATTACACCCGCCTCCCGGATGGCTTTATCAGTAGGCTCACCAGAGGCCCGGAAGCGATTTATAAAATCCACAAGAACAAGGCTGTCATTAACAACAACACCGGCTAAGGCAACAATGCCGAAAAATGACAGGATAGTCAGATCAATTCCCATGATGATATGACCCCAGACAGCTCCCACAATTCCAAACGGAATAACCGCCATGACAAGAACTGGCTGCAGGTATGATCTAAACGGTATTGCCAGTAAGGCATAGATAATAAATAAAGCAAGTATGAAGCCAGTTCCTAAGCTTCGCAGAGCTTCACTTTGATCCCGCTGTTCACCTTCTAAAGAATAAGAAACCGCTGGATAATCAGCCAGCAAAGAGGGCAAAACATTTCTTGTAATGTCCATAAGCAATTCATTAGCATTGGCTTTGCTCTCATCCACATCCGCTGTGATGTTGATCGTGCGCCGCCTGTCTGTTCTCTGTATGTTGGAGTATCCCCGTCCTAATGTCGCCTTTGCAGCTGCCGAAAACGGCACAGCAATTCCTCCAAATGTCCGGATTCGCTTATTTTCCAAGTTTCCCAAGGAGCGCCGCTCTTCTGATGGATATCGAACCATTACCTTTATTTCGTCCCGGCCGCGCTGGATACGCTGCACTTCCTCACCGTAGAATGCCTGTCGTACTTGCCGCCCCAGATCAGAAAGAGTTAGTCCTAAAGATTCGGCAACTGGAGTTATCTCTAACTTAACTTCATGCTTTCCTTCTCGAAAGGAGTCAGCAACATCAAAAACTCCAGGATAATCCTTGAGCTTGTCTTTCAAACTTTCTGCAGCTTTCTTCAAGGTTGTATAATTCGAACTCGTCAGCTGGATATTAATCGGTGCTCCTGCAGAAAAAAGCGAACTGGAAAAGGTCAGCTCGACTGCATCCGGAATAGGCCCTGTCAATTCCCGCCAGCGGTTTGCAATCTGGATACTGCTGATTTTCCGTTTTTCAGAGGGAATAAGCTCAATATTCACCTCACCAAGATGAGAACCAGCAAAAACACCGGTGGCCACATTCGGCCCGCTCGCTTGATTTCGGCTGGGCTGTTCGCCGATTGAAGAAAGCACGTGCCGGATGATGGATTCTTCCAGCTCAAGTTCGTCCTGTATTCTCAATGCTGTTTCTTCCAAGCGGCGCACAGCATCAGCAGTAGCTTCAACAGGAGTTCCAAGCGGCATGGTCAAATCAGCGATAACATTATCCGCATCTATCCGGGGCAAAAAAACAAATTTGATCCAGCCTCCGCCGGTTAATCCGATTGTTAAAAGCAAAACTAAGACGAAGCCGGCTGCAGTGATATACCTCAACCTAAGCCCTAATTCTAAGCTAGGCCGGTAGACACGGTTGATGAACTTCTGGAATAATGCATTGAATTTCTTCTGGAATCGGCCCCAGGTGCCTTTCCAGCCTCGAGGTGGTGTCTTTTTTATCTTCCTGATATGGGAGAGGTGGGAAGGCAGAATAAAAAGAGATTCAAACAGTGAAAATAAAAGAGTTGAAATAACGATGACAGGAATGAACCTCATAATTTTCCCGATAACTCCTTCAACCCTCAAAAGCGGCCAAAAGGCAGCGACAGTGGTCAGCACCGCGAATACGACAGGAACAGCAACTCCCCGAACACCATCTATGGCAGCTTGAACGCCAGTTTTACCTTTTTCATATTCTGAGAAAATGTTTTCACCCACTATAATTGCATCATCAACAACAATACCAATGACAACAATGAAAGCAAAAAGAGAGATCATGTTAACTGAAACATCTAGAGAAGGCATTAGCCATATGGCACCGAGAAAGGATACGGGAATTCCCAACGCTACCCAGAAAGCTAATCGCAATCGTAAAAAAAGAGCGAGCATGATAAAAACCAGTATGAATCCACTTCGTCCGTTACTGAATAACAAGTCAAGACGGCTCTTAAGAACTTCCGAATCATCACTCCATATCGTCAGCTTGATGCCTTCTGGCATTCTTTGCTGAGTTTCACTGACATATTGTCTGACTCCTTTGGCAACCTGAATAGCATCTTCATTGCCAACACGAAACACCTGGATAAGAGCGCTTGGTTTGCCGTCAAAGCGAGCTGCTTGATCTGTCTCGGCGAAACCGTCAATGACCGAAGCCACATCGCCGACTTTCAACCGAGTTCCATCCGGTTGAGTCCGTAATATTATATTTTCGAAATCTAAACCTACATAAGCCTGGCCTTTGGTTCGCAATAAAACTTCCCCGCCCTCTGTTTTAATGGAACCACCGGGCAAGTCCAAGGATGAACGGCGGACTGCCTGCGCCACTTCGTCAAAAGTTAAGTCAAAACGGCGCAAAGCTTGTTCGGAAACTTCAATAGAAATTTCATATGGCCTGATATTGGCGATCTCAGCCTGGGTGATCCCAGGTAGCATTAAAATATCGTCTCGAATTTGCTCACTGAGAATCTTGAGAGTCTTCTCATCCGTATCACCGGAGATAGCGAGGTTTATCACCTGACGTCTATTCAACAACTCTTGGATTATCGGTTTTTCTGTCTCTTCTGGAAAGGTATCTATGGCATCTATTCTGGCCTTAACATCATCGAGGAGCTTCCGGATGTCTGTTCCCGGAATAAGTTCGACTGTAATAGAGCCAATTCCTTCTGATGCACGCGATGTGATTCTTTTGATTCCCTCCAAGCTCTGAATTTCTTCCTCAATCCGGACGCATACAGCTTCTTCGACTTCTTCTGGAGCTGCCCCGAGATAAGGGACGGATACCGTGATCAAATCAGATGCAATTTCTGGGAAGACTTCCTGCTTGATCCCGGACAAGGTGAGTAGGCCACCAACAATTATTAGTAGCAGAACCAGGTTGGCCGCAATTGGATTTTTTGCAAACCACTCTATAATTTTAATCATTGCTCATATCCAGAAGTGCTACTCGAAACTTTGGAATCATCTTCATTCAAGACTCGCACTTTCATGCCTTCAACAACAGCTTCAAGCGGGGAGATACAGATGCGTTCTCCCTGTTCAAGGCCAGAGTTGATGATAACTGTCTCAGAATCTTTCCTTAAAACCTCGACAGTGCGAAAATGAAGTTTATTTTCATCATCAATTACCAAGACATTATCATCTCCACGCAGAGCCGAGCGCGGGATAACTGATACATCGCTCACCAGTCTTCCTTTGATCTCTGCTTCAACAAACAAACCTACCGCCAGAGGTGGCCTATCGCTTCTCTGATCGCGTCCATATGGGTCTTCGACTCTAGCTACCAGGGTGATCATATGGCTCAAAGGATCGATTTCTCCCTCTACACGAACGATTCTACCGCTCCATCTATAATCTCTTCCGGCGTAATTCGCTTTCAAAGTTACATCTATATTTAAAGTTGAAGGATTTTTACTGCGATAGTCCAGGCAACAATCCAGATAACCCATTTCATTATCCGGCACGGGCAAGCGAACCTCTGCATAATCGACCGCGTAGATGGTGGCAAGCGCTGCTCCGGGGCTTACGTATTGTCCTAAGTCTACTTTCTTTGTCCTGATTCTTCCGTTAAAGGGCGCCCGAATCTGTGTTCGTTGCAAATTCAGTTCAGCCTGTTTCAAACTCGCTTGAGCTCCTTCCAAGGACGCTTTTGCTTCGGCCAATTGGGGCTTGCGCAAAACCAACGGATTGGCTTGCTCCTTATTACCTAATCTCTTCCATTCTTCCTGCGCGATACTGGCTTCCTCTTCCTCCTGTGCCAATCGCAACTCGGCCTGCGCGACTTGAGCCTCCCATCGAGATAGAGCTAATTCATAATCACGCGGATCGACTTTTACCAGAACTTCGCCTTTCTCAAAAAAACCGCCAGGAGCAAATTGAGGGGAGACTTTGATCACCTGGCCCGACACCTGGGAGAAGAGCTCACTTTCTGTGCGTGGACTGACGGTTCCCTGTGATTTAACGGTTAACTGAAAATCCTGCAGTTTTATTGTGCTCGCACGAACCAGAGGAGCGGGAAAAGTTACTGGCTTGACCTGGATTTTCGGGCGTGACTTGATCATGATAACAATCCCAATGAGCCCTACAGCAATGATAATAATCGGGAGGAAAAATTTAAGTTTTTTGTTCATCGGATTTTGCCTCCTTTTCGCTGGGAGACTGAGTGATTGAATCTATATGAAAGTCGCCGCCCAGCGCCAGAAAAAGATCAATCCGGTTTTCTAGTCTCTGGCGTCGGACGCTTAAAACCTGACTCTGCGAATCAAAAGCCCGCCTCTGTGCCTCGAGAACCTCAATTAGATTTGCAAGTCCCCTGGAATAGCGATCTTCTGCTAGCTTCCTTGCAGCCATGGCCTGTTCTGCTGCAATCTGCAAAGCTTTCTCTACCTCTTTTAATAATTTTTCTGCGGCCAGTGCTGTTTCGACTTCGGCGTATGCGTTTAATACGGTTTGAGCATATTGAGCAAGAATTTCTCTTTCTCTTGCTTTCGAGAGATTAACCGCGGCCCGGAGCCTTCCTCCCAGAAAAATGGGCTGGAACAAATTTCCAATGAGATTCCAAACAGAATAATCTCCGTTGAGTAGATTTTTGAATTCATCGCTGGAATTCCCCGCTGAACCGGTGAGACTGATGCGGGGATAGAGTGCCCGGCGGGATTCAGCAACACGGAGGTTTGCCGCGGCCAACCGTTTTTCAGCTGCAATTAAATCAGGCCTTCGACTGATTATATCTGCAGGCAAACCTGCAGGTATCGAGTCAGTGATTTCTGGCAATTTCTCACTCACTGAAATTCTGGCTGCAGGATAACGTCCCATTAAGATTTCTAATTGCCTTTTGATACGCTGAAGTTGGTCCTGCCTCTGGAGGAGCACAGCTTTGGCAGCGGCCAAATTTGATTCAGAAAAGCGCACATCCAGGGAGGGACGCAAGCCGCGTTTATAGCGAGTGAAAACCCGTTCGTTCGTAGTTTTATAATTTTCAACAGTCGCTTCTGCCAGCCGGACCTGATGCTCGGCTTCAATCGCGGCAAACCAAGCTTTCGCCGTTTGACCTGCCAGCGAAAGTTGAAATCCGATTAAATCGGCCAGGGATGCTTGAAAGTCTTCGGTGGCCGCTGATTTCGAAGCACGGATTCTTCCCCAAAGATCGACCTCCCAGCTCACATCAAGCGAAACACCAAACAAGTTTGTTGTTATACTTGGGACGCCGCTACCTGATCCAGGAAACGGGAATCCCAAGAAATTCCTCTTCTGACGGATTGCGTTAAGACTTAAATTCGCCTGAGGGAACAAATCTGCCCCAGCTAAGCGTGCTAAAGCGGCAGCGGCTTCAAGTCGAGCACCGCCGGCTTTTAAATCGTAATTTTCTTTAAGGACAATCGGTATGATAGAGTTCAGTTTAGAATCATCGAAACGAATCCACCATTGAGAAATATCGCCTTCAGCCTTTAGTTCTCCAGAAATCCACTTATCCGGAACATTGAAATCAAGCTCTGGGGGCTCCCTTAACTTAGAAACGCAGGATAAACTGGTTAAAGCAAAAGCCAACAGAAATATTATTTTTTTCATAGTAAACAGTATGTAAGAAATTTGGCAATTTATATTTTATCTCCTCCCTTTTGAATAAGGATAGAATTATCAGTAATTTCTTGGCCAAGTAGACCGTTTATCTGTAAAGGCACGGATAAGTGTCAGGTACTGACTAACAATCAATTTTAAAATAATTATCTTTTTTGAATTAAAATGATACAAAATTCATTCTTTTTTTTCAATAGTTATTCTATATATTTTCTAATATTCAAATAATTAAAATAGATTTTACCCATAGTACAAAAAATCCGCTGGATGCCCCCAATATCGGCCCCCAGATAACTTCAAGAACAGTTAGCTTCAAGCTCCAATCTTTAAAAAGAGCATAATTTGTGAGCCCATAAACAGTAATCGCTAAAATTCCAGCAATTGCACCAATCAAAGCTGCTTCTAAATAACTCACCTTTTGCGTTTTAAATAGAACCAAAAATACTATACACGTAACGACCAAGACTTGAGACAAAATGCCTGCAAAGGGATTAATAAGCATTTTGTCGCCGCTCATGCGGGCAAGAGGTTTTATCCCTTCAGAGTATGCCTTCTTGAATATTCCCAGGTGCCAGATAGCGTCTATCAAGCTTGTGAAGGCAAAAGATAAAAGCCAAACCAAAAAATAGCGAAAAATATTCATTTGACCTCTCCTTTTTGAATATAGAAAGTATGGTGGAAAGACTCATGAGCCTATAGATTTGAAAATATGAACTTCAATTCCTCCCTTTATTGCTGCTCAGCCTTTGTTCTAACTTTTTTCTGGAAATTCAGTAGCCACTCTGATTACAACCTGAAACTCCTTGAGTGCACCTTCTCGCACGGCTCCTCGCTGTTCCAGAACCTGGAAAAAATGGACTTTTTCACCTGACGCCAAAACCTTATTAATGCCGTCTTTTACAGCTTCTGAGAAGCCTGCCGGAGAAACCCCGACCACATCAACCATTTTAAACATGACCTAACTCCTTTTCTTTAAAAAAAATCAAAAAGAATTTTAACGCTTCTTAGGAAACCGCGGAAAAAAGGCGCTTGTCCTTTTTGCATATTCCTCAAACTCTTTATTGCCAATATATTTTTTTTCTAACATCCTTACCCCTGAAACCCTCAAAAGAAGAAACGTGATGAGCAGAGGGCTAACAATAGCTGTCCAACCGCTTTTCACAGAAAGAGCCATCAAGAAGATTCCCCACCACATGGCTGTCTCTCCAAAATAATTAGGATGACGTGTATACCTCCACAAGCCTTGAGTCATAATTTTTCCCTTATTTTCTGCTTTTCTCTTGAATTTCGATAGCTGATAGTCTCCCACTGCCTCGAAGACGAATCCTTCAAGCCAGATAATGAGTCCCAGGATATCAAGAAACTCGATTCCCGTTTCCTTGGAACGATTAATAAGCATCACAGGATAGGCAATGATTAAAAGTAAAAATCCTTGAAGCATGTAAATCTGGAAAAAGCTCCTGATAAAAAACCACTTTCCCCAATCCTTTCTCCATTTCGCATACCGGAAATCTTCGCCTCTTCCTTTATTTCTGAGGGCAATATGTATTGCCAGTCTTGTTCCCCATATAAGAATCAATGTAGTTACTAGAACATGGCGAGCAACGAATTCGGTTTCCAGAAAAAAAGTCAAAATTGCGACCAATATGAAACCGATTCCCCAAGCAATGTCGACGATAGAGTTGTCCTTCCTTATCCAGGCAAGCACAAAAATAAGCGACATATAAAGAAAAACGCACACGGCTGAATAAAGTATAAAATTAAGCATGTTAGGAACTCATTTTATAAGTTGATAAAATTTCTATTTCTCTCCAGTGAAATATTCGATACTTTGGACTGAGTAAGATTTATTCAAACATAAGCGCTATTCCGACAGCACCTATTCCGTTGTGAACGCCTATCACAGGTGATATATCCATGATATAAGCCGGATTCCGGTGGATGGATTGCTTTATTTTTTCTGCATACATCTCAGCCCGCTTGAGGTTTTGGGCATGAACAATCGCATAATTCCAGATCTTCTCTTTATCAGCCATATCTTTTATCATCCGCATTATTTTTTTCATATTGCCTCCTCGACTGAATGACTTGCCAGATGCAGCTCCTTTGCCTTCTGAATCAAGAGACACAATCGGTTTGAGGTTCAGTATTTTCGCTAGAAACCCTTTCATGGGACTGACTCTGCCGCCGCGAACCATGTATTTTAGAGTTTGGATATCCACAAGAATCTTTGCCTTCAAAATCCATTCTTCGGTTAATTTCAAGATTTCCTCATGGGATTTTCCTTTGCCAATTTCTTCAGCTACTCTTAAGACAACGAGACCTAAAGATACAGAGAGATGCCTGGAATTGATAACGCTGATTTTTTTATCTTGGACTATAGAGGAAGCTTCCTGGCTTAGCTTGTGGGCTCCGCTCAATTTATCCGAAATATTCACCACAATGATCGATTCATAATGAGTTGCGAGAAAAGAAAATAAATTCTGGACAGTCTTGAGTGGAGGCTGTGAGGTTTTGGGGTGTTCTCTGTGGGTTTTCAGCAGAGTGTAAAACTGCTCAGGCGTGATGGTCACCTTATCCAGGAATTGACTTTCCCCGAACGATAGATTGAAAGGAATGACATGAATTTGATATTCATCAATTATTTCCTGGGGCAGATCGCACGCAGAATCTGTTACCAGTGCGATTTTCGATTTTCTCTCAAAGCTCGCTTCATACTGTTTTTGCATATCATCGGCTTTTAGCTGGGCAATGGTGCCATAATCTTTCAGCCTATAAAACAAATCAGCGGGATGATCGGTGTGAATATGGAAACGGACTTTTTCCTCTGATCCTGCTACAATTGCAGAGCTGCCAAAGGGGATAATCTCTTTTCTAAGTTTATCTAAATCCATGCCTTTACCGACAAACAGCGCTTCGGTACAGTATCTTTGCTCAATTGCATCTTTATCTTTATAAACATGAAATCCCTTATCTTCCCATAAAACTGTGGGCTTTGGAATTTTTTTTAATCTTCCCCTTTTTATGAAATTAGTGACCCCCACGAGAAAGTCGACAAATCCTTTTGCCCCAGCATCTACGACGCCGGCTTTGGCCAGAACGGGAAGCTTATAGCGAGTCTCAATCAAAGACTTTTTGGTGACTTTAAGTGAGTAAGAGAGAAGATCGACAAAATCCCGCTTTTTCGTTCTCTGCTGATAAACCGCTTCAGCCCAATCTTTCATAACGGTAAGCATCGTTCCCTCAACTGGAGAAACGACTGATTTATAAGCGTACTGAACTGCTTTTTTGACTGTTTCACCAAAAGAACTCGTTGATATTCTTTTCACTTTCTTGATTTCTTTGCTTATCCCGTGGAGGAACTGAGCGAAAATCAAGCCAGAATTTCCTCGAGCACCGGAAAGCGCCATATCAGCAATGGAATGCAACGTTTTATGAACAGACGGATTGGGAACAGCTCCTTCAGCGATTGAACGCATCGTTGAAGCCAGATTAGTTCCTGTGTCTGAATCCGGAACAGGAAAGACATTTATTTTGTTTAGATATTTCTGGTCTTTTATGACTTCATTCCCCCCGACCATGAATGCATAATAAAGTCTGGGTCCATCGAGATAGCTTATCTTCATGACTAAATCATTGTAATAAAAAACTCATAATTAATCTATAGATTATATAAGATTTTTATAAAAATATGCCCTATTAATTGAAATTTCGTTACAGTTGTCTTTTTGCCAGCGAAGGGAATGGCGCAAGCTGTTGAAAAGAAAGTGGTGGGTGATAGCGGCTGAGGAGAGAGGGGATTATTTTTAAGGGTCTCTGAGGTGGATTCTTATCAATCTCTGGAGTGAGGTCTATTTTTTTGCTAAATGTCTCTCTGTTTTTACCGTTAGATAGGCTCTGGCCGATTCTTTTAAATTAAAGAAAACTTGACAAATGTTCGCGTAAAAATTACTCTATTTACGGATAGAGTAAATTAGAACGATAATCGTATACTTTCAATATTATCGTCTAAATCGAGAGAATACATGAAAACAACTGAAAAAATGGTCAAAAGCAAGAAACATCAACAGATCATCGATACCGCACGCGACCTGTTCTGGCACCATGGCGTCAGGCGCGTCTCAATAGAAGAAATTTGTCAGACAGCCGGCGTCAGCAAGATGACTTTTTATAAGTATTTTAGAAATAAAATCGATCTTGTCCTGTTTATTTTGGAAAAGTTATACCTTGATGGGACTGCCAGATATAAGGGTATCATGGCTCAAAACATCCCCTATTCAGAAAAAATCAAAGAATTCATCCAGATGAAACTGGAAATAACCAGAGATATCGGTCAGGAAATGCTGAAAGACTGGATGCAGGGCTTGATCCCTGAAGTCGCTGAGCTGATGCAGAGAATACAACGGGAAAATATTCAGCTCTTTCTTGATGGCATGGTTGCAGCTCAAAAAAAAGGAGAAATCCGCAAGGATATCAACCCTCAGTTCATCCTCTATTTTCTCAACAAGATAAGAGAGATAGCGGGCGATGAGCAATTGATAAACATGTATGATTCCACACAATCACTCACAGCGGAACTGGTCAATTTCTTTTTTTACGGAATTTTGACCAAACAATCGGAGGATAAGTGAATATTCCGCACTCTCGATTTTTGAGGTTTATGATTTTGGGATGTCTCATTCTGGTCTCGGTGAATTCATCATCCTCGCAGACCTTCGATCTCAAAGGCCTCCTGTCAGGATGGGTCACTGTGAATACGGAAAATATTTCCGAACCACAGTTCGGTCTGTATTATATTCCTGAATTCTCGATCCAGAAATCCCTTTCCCAGGACTATTCCATTGACTTTGATCTTTCGTTGAATGCCAATGGAACACTCCGTCCGCAAGCCCGGGAAGGGATTCAAACAAGCGGCGACATCAAACTGTACAGAATGTGGGGGCGGTTTTCGTCCTCCCGGTTTGAAGCCAGGCTCGGACTCCAAAAGATAAATTTTGGCTCTGCTTCCCTTTTAAGGCCTCTGATGTGGTTTGACCGTGTCGATCCCCGCGATCCTTTGCAGCTCACCGATGGCGTTTACGGCCTTCTCACGAGGTTCTACTTCTTGAACAATGCCAATATCTGGATTTGGGGACTTTACGGCAACAACGACACAAAAGGATGGGAATTTCTTTCGACCAAGGCTCGATCCGTCGAATTCGGAGGACGCTTCCAGCAACCTGCCGGAAACGGAGAGATGGCTCTCACCTATCATCACCGGCAGATTGATCCAGACCAGAGTCTTCCTGGTCTGGATATGGCGAATGTTTCTTCTTTTCCGGAGAACCGTTTCGCGCTGGACGGCAAATGGGATATAGGAATAGGATTCTGGTTCGAAGGAGCGCTCACTCATCAGAACAGCGAGCAGCTGCCCTACCCATGGCAGAGAGCCGTGACTGTTGGATTCGATTATACCTTCGGTCTCGGCAACGGCCTGAATCTTACGGGGGAATATTTTGTTTATGCAAGCAGTCAGGAAGTCCTGGGTTCCGGCGATAGTATGAAATTTTCAGCCTTGTCTATGAATTACCCCTTGAGTATACTGGATAATCTGAGTTGCATTTTTTATTATGATTGGAAAAACAAGAATCTCTACAGTTTCCTCAACTGGAGACGAACATATGATAAGTGGATCATCAATGTTATCGGATTCTGGAATCCAAAACGTTTTCAGATCTACAAGAATCTGACGGAGAACAACATGTTTGCAGGAAAAGGGGTTCAGATCATGGTTATTTTTAATCATTGAGGATTTTTATGAGCAAAATTCAGTTCTTAAACATGAAAGAGAGGTCACAATGGAAAACTCTTTTTTGATCAAAACTCAAGATCTTGTGAAAACCTATCCCATGGGCCAGACGAAGATTTTCGCGCTCAATGGAGTGAACCTTAACTTTATGACGGGAGAGTTTGCAGGCCTTGTTGGTCCGAGCGGGTCGGGGAAAACAACATTTCTCAATATCGTTGGCTCTCTCGACTCCCCAACAGAAGGAAGCGCGGTTGTTATGGGGAAAAAGATCGAAGACCTGTCGCATAAACAGGCAGCCTGGCTGCGCAACAGGAACATCGGATTTATCTTTCAAACGTTCAACCTTCTTCCGGTTTACACTGTCTATGAGAACGTCGAGTTTGCTTTGCTTCTGCTCAAGCTGTCTCCGAAAGAACGCAGAGAAAAAGTCATGAAAGCCTTGGAGTGGGTCAAGCTGGCAGACAGAGCAAAATCCAAACCTGCGCAGCTCTCCGGGGGTCAGAGCCAGAGGGTGGCCGTAGCCAGGGCCATTGTGAAAGAACCGCCCATTATTCTTGCCGATGAACCAACGGCCAATCTCGATGCGGAGAATTCATTCAACATTCTCGACACCATGGAAGAGCTGAACCGCAAGCTGGGAACAACTTTTATTTTCGCCACTCACGATCAAAAAGTCATCAAATACCTGCGGCGGAAAATCACTTTGGTCGATGGCAAAGTGGCCAAGGATGAGGTTTTCGAACCGAAAAATGTGAAAGGAGAAGATCAATGATTATCCCCCGCCTGGCACTCAAGAATCTGCTGGGAGCAGGACTCCGGACTTGGTTGAATGCAGTGGTCCTGTCCCTTTCCTTTGTGCTCATCATTTTTCTGCAGAGCCTGTATAAAGGGATGGGTGATCAGGCTAAGCAGGCCAAAATAGACATTGAATTCGCAGGGGGCCAGTACTGGCAAGAAAATTATGATCCTTTTGACCCTCTCACCTTGGAAGACGCCCATGGAGTCGTTCCCGGTCCTCTGCAGGAAAAAATAGATAAAGGCGAAGCCACACCCATACTGGTGGCTCAAGCCACCATTTATCCCGAAGGCCGTCTCCGCACCATCCTGCTGAAAGGAATCGATCCTCAACAATCAGTTGTCAATCTCCCTTCAAAATTCCTTGTTCAGGAAGGCGAAGACATTCCGGCTCTAATCGGAACCCGGATGGCGAGAAGCACCGGTCTTCAATTGGGCGATATGATTACTGTTCGGTGGCGGGACGCGAAGAGAACATTTGACGCGCGTGATGTTCAGATCACCCAGGTCATGAAGACCTCCGTGGGTACGGTTGATCAGGGACAAATTTGGATTCCTCTTGAGAAAATGAGAGAACTGATGGGTATGGAAAACGAGTCGAGCCTTGTGGTTGTGGCCAAAAATACAGAGGAAATCCCGGCTGTCCCAGGATGGAGCTTCAAGTCTTTAGAATTTCTTCTTGCAGATATTGACTCCCTGGTGAAGACCAAAACGGCAGGTGGTTCCATCATGTATATATTTTTGCTCTCGCTTGCCATGCTGGCCATTTTCAACACGCAGGTTCTCTCTATTTTCCGGAGGAAAAAAGAGATGGGCACGATGATGGCCATGGGCTTCACCAGATTCAAAGTTATTCAACTTTTTACCCTGGAAGGAGCTATGCATTCGGTTCTGGCTGCCATCATTGCCGCCATTTACGGGATTCCCTTTTTGGTCTGGTTTTCTAAAACAGGCTGGGCCCTGCCAGAGGCAACAGAAGACTTTGGGTTTGCGCTGGGAGAGAAACTTTTCCCGGTTTACAGCGTTGGATTGGTGTTAGGAACGGTTGTCTTGGTCCTGATGGTCACGACAATCGTCAGTTTCCTGCCCACACGCAAAATTGCCAAACTCAAACCCACCGATGCTCTGAGAGGTAAGATGTCATGATTAAATTCATAATCAAAGGAATAATCCGGGACAGGTCCCGCAGCCTGTTCCCGATATTAACCGTACTCCTTGGAGTGGCGCTAACAGTCTTGGGTTATTGTTACTTTAGTGGAGTTATGACCAGTTGGATTCAAACCAGCGCCAAGTTTGAGTCCGGGCATATGAAAATCATGTCCCGGGCTTATGCGGAGAACGCCGATCAAATGCCGAATGACCTGGCATTTATCGGCGTCATCAATCTCGTGGCTGACGTAAACAGGGATTTTCCCGGTCTTATTTTCGCCCCCAGAATTCGGTTCGGAGGGCTTTTTGATATCCCGGACGAACAGGGGGAAACAAAGGCTCAAGGCCCTGTAGCCGGTCTGGCTGTAGACTTGCTTTCTGAAGAGAGCCCGGAGAAGGAAATGC
>JGI2171J19970_10000165_pt1 | contig 29785 bp, 21 predicted proteins | sample DeeMarSWOR324_28_FD_19970 | JGI IMG/M metagenome (IMG submission 19970) | reverse complement strand
GGCCAGAGGCAGATGCTTGGTATGGCCAGGGCCTTGATGACAGACCCAGAACTCCTTATGTTGGATGAGCCTTCAGCAGGGCTCTCTCCGGCGGTGTCAGAGGAGGTATTCTCAACCATTACGGATATACATAGGAGAATGGGTAGGGCCATCGTTATTATAGAGCAGGATGCGTATCAATCATTGAGCATCTCTGATAGAGGGTATGTGCTGGTGATGGGGCAGAACGAATTTGAGGATAGGGCGGATAAGATACTGTCTAATCAAAAGATCCGAGAGGCCTATCTGGGAGGATAAGAACTAGGGGCTTCGCCCCGAAATAGAAGTACCCAGTAGGCACTGAGCAGTAAGCACCACGCAAACACCCTCACTTCTTGCTGCCTCCTATGAGGACAGCATAAATCGGTTGCCAGGAGAAATACTGCGCAATATGTACCAAAAATTCCCAGAGATTAAGCTGAAAGGAGGTGAAGAGAGGGAGGATTAAAATGGGGTAAGGAGGCCCAGGTTTTGATATCAACAATCTAATGTGAAAGGGGTTGAAGATGAAAAGATTCATTTTGTCTATAGCTGGAGTATTCTTCTTAGCAGCGCTGTTAATTACTGGAATGTCTGCCTCATCTGAGGCTGCTGAACCGGTAATTATTGGCTCTATCTGTCCTCTGACCGGAACAAATGCGGTACAAGGAGTCGACATGAAGAGGGGTGAACAGATGGCCTTAGAGGAGATCAATGCCGCCGGGGGGATTTGTGGTCGCCCATTGAAGATTCTCTGGGAGGATACCGAATCCAGTGCCAAGGGTGGAATGGATGCCGTGCACAAACTCGTAGAAATAAACAAGGTACCCCTGATCTTAGGGGCCTATTCAAGCGGGATAAGTTTGCCCACAGGACAATGGACCAATTCCAAAAAGGTGATCCAGATCGCTGAGGCATCTACCAGCCCTAAGCTTCGTGAGATTGGCCCTTACTTTTTTAACATCATAGGTCTCGATGAGGTGATGGGTACCATGTTGGCTGCATTTGCCCTTGAGAGTGGAGCCGGAACATTTGCCTCTATCACGGTGAACAATCCCTTTGGTATAGGGATTGAGATCTGGACCAAGAAAACCATAGATAATGCCGGTAAAAAATGGCTGGAGGCAGTGAGGTACGATGAAAAGAAGACCGATTACCGGGCTGAAATCCAGCGCCTGTTTGCGAAAAAGCCGGAGGCCGTGTTCTTTACCGCCTATGGAACAGAGAGCAAGCTCATCCTAAAACAGGCGTACGAGATGGGGCTAAAGCCCTCTAAGGGTTGGTATGCAGATTACCCGACAATGTGGAGCAATGAGATCATTCCGATAACCGCTGAGGGGATAAAAGGTCTTGAATGTGGCATGACGCGCGGAGTTCGTTTAGAGCAATACCAGGCAGCGTACCAGAAAAGATACGGCAAAGGAGCGAAGCAGACCGCCTTTGGTGCCTATGCCTATGATGCCACCTGGGTTGCCGCACTGGCCCTTAGTATGACAGGAAGTACTGATACTGATAAGATTGCCAAGGCCTTGCACATCGTGAGCAAGGTTTACGGTGGAGTTACTGGGGACAAGAGCTTTGATCAAGATGGAATGCAGGTGACCGACTATTACCAGAGAATGGTCTATCAAGGCGGAAAGCTGATACCTTATTAACAAAGGGCCACGCCTAAATTAAATCGGGGCCAATACTGGCCCCGATTTCCACACTACGCATCCTTAATGCCCCTGTAAGCCTTACCAGATTCCCACCCTTCTTCCTTACCAGCCAAGGATAAGATAGTTATGTATTGAATTCGCTACCTCCCTGCCGGCGCCCATTGCCAAAATAACCGTTGCCTGTCCTGTAACAATATCACCCCCGGCCCAAACACCCTTCTTGGTGGTCTTTCCAGTTTCGGGCTCGGCAATGATATAGCCCCTTCTGTTCAGCTGTATGTCAGGAGTTGCCTTGGTTAAAAGAGGATTCGCGCCTGCACCTATGGAGACAACTGCTGTATCGCAGTCGACCTCGAATTCGCTCCCCTCGATTGGTACGGGGCGACGCCTCCCTGATTCATCCGGCTCACCCAGCTCCATCCTCTGGCATCGTACCCCTATTAAACGGCCGTCATCGTCACCGATAAAGTTCAGGGGGGCTGCAAGAAGCAGAAACTCTACACCCTCTTGCTCGGCGTGATGGATTTCCTCGATCCTGGCCGGCATCTCATCTCTTGACCTGCGGTAGATAATCCTCACCTTATCCGCTCCGAGGCGCAGCGCCGTTCGCGCGGAATCCATTGCTACATTGCCTGCCCCGAAAACAACCACATTGTTACCCCTTATAATCGGCGTGTCATACTCGGGAAATAGATATGCCTTCATGAGGTTGCTTCTGGTCAGGTATTCGTTGGCCGAATAAACCCCTATTAAATTTTCGCCCGGTATCCTCATAAACACGGGAAGTCCTGCCCCAACCCCTATATAGACCGCATCGTAGCCCTGTTCAAAGAGCTCATCAACCGCTATGGTGGCACCAACAACCGTATCGCACTCAAATCGAACGCCCAGCTTTTTCATATAGTCCACCTCAGCTGCTACAATAGCCTTGGGCAATCTAAACTCCGGGATTCCGTATACCAAAACCCCGCCGGGAACCTGAAAGGCCTCAAAAACGGTAACATCATGGCCCTTTAAGATGAGATCTCCGGCCACCGTAAGCCCCGAGGGTCCTGAGCCAACAACGGCAACTCGCTTCCCTGTGGGAGCGGCCTTTACCGCCTCATTCTCCGGGGCAGCCTTTTTATCAGGGGGTGCTTTTTCAGCTTCATTTCGCTCCCAATCAGCGATAAATCTTTCCAATCTCCCAATGGCTACCGGTTCTCCCTTTTTGGCCAGTATGCAGGTCTTTTCGCACTGAACCTCCTGGGGGCATACCCTGCCGCAGACCGCGGGGAGCAAGTTCTTTTCCTTGATCTTGGCTATGGCGCCCGGAAAGTCACCCTCCTTGATTTTGTTTATAAATGCAGGAATATCGATCTCCACCGGACAGCCCGCTCTGCATCCAGGATTTTTACACTGAATGCACCGGCTCGCCTCTTGCATGGCTGTCTCCGGCGAATAACCAAAGGGAACCTCCTTATAGTTTCTGATTCTAACCTTAGGGTCCTGCTCAGGCATTGGTTGCCTGGGGATCTTTTCCTTTTTTTCCTTCTCCTCCATTACGATATTCCTCCATCCTTAAACGAGTGCCTATTACGCTCAGATTTTCCGCCACCGTCGAGTCTCCCAGTCTTGCAGGGAGCGGATCTCTTCATCCTGATACCCGCTTTGCCTCGATAGGAGAACATCCCAGTCTACCTGGTGTCCGTCAAACTCAGGGCCGTCTACACAGGCAAACTTGGTCTCCCCACCAACAGATACCCTGCAACATCCACACATGCCAGTACCATCTACCATAACGGTGCTCAGGTGAACAATCGTCTTTATCCCCAGGGGCTTCGTTGTCTCGGCGGTGAGCTTCATCATATAGGTACAGCCAAAGGCGACGACCAAATCGATCGTCCCCCCGGTGTCAATTATATGTTTCACCTGATCAGGGACCCATCTTTCAGGGGCATGAGAACCATCACCAACAGTCACGATCAGCTGGTCGCTTGCGCGCTTCAGTTCCTCCTCCCAAAACAGGAGATACCTGCTCCGCGCCTCAATTACCGAGATAACCGTGTTGCCTGCCTCCTTCATGGCCCGGGCAATGGGCATCATAGCGGCAATGCCATAACAACCCCCTACACACACCACCGTTCCGTATGTATCAATATGCGTTGGGATGCCCAGCGGGCCTACAAGGCTGTAAATGGAATCCCCTGCATTAAACGAGGCCAGGCGCTGTGTTGTGGTGCCCACCTCCATAAATACGATGGTAATAGATCCCCCCTCCCGATCCCAGTCCGCTACCGTGAGCGGAATCCTCTCTCCTTTTTCGTCAATGGTAACAATGACAAACTGACCTGGTTGGGCCTTCTTGGCCACGGCCAGGGCTGACACCTTGATCAAATGTATATTCGGTACCAACTCATGCTTTTCCAATATCTTGTACAATATACACCTCCAAAAAAAGGATTTTAAACCTTCTCCACCCTTACCGCGCAAACCTTGAACTCAGGTATTTTTGCCACAGGATCAAGGGCCGGATTTGTTAATTGATTGGTCGGGCTTTCAGCAAAGTGAAAATTCATGGTCACCACTTTTCCTGGCGAGACCTCGGTCACCCTTGCTCTTGCAGTAATTTCTCCCCTTCTGGATACCACCTTTACCATATCAGCGTCGCGTATATCCAGAGCAGATGCATCCTCAGGATTTATCTCCACCATTCCCTCAGGGTCCATGAAATCGAGCCCGCTCACTTTTCGTGTCATGGTGCCGGTATGAAAATGGTACCTGCTCCTCTCAGTGGTAAGGAGCAGGGGATACTCGTCATCAGGGAGTTCCGCAGGTGGTTTGTACTCCAGGGGTATAAACTTGCCCTTTCCCCTGGAAAACTTCTCGGCGTGTAAAATCGGTGTGCCCTGGTGATCTACCGTAGGGCACGGCCATCGAATGTCATCGCTTTCCAACCTCTCATAGGTGATGCCCGCGTAGCTCGGCGTGAGTGTTCTGACCTCCTCCATAATCTGGGATGGTTCCTCGAAATCAAATCCCTTGCCTTCCATCCTTCGCGCAATCTGGCAGGTGATCCACCAATCTGATTTACTCTCCCCTATTGGCTCTATGGCCTTTCTTACTCTCTGGACCCTCCTGTCAGTATTGGTAAATGTTCCATCCCTCTCGGCAAAGCTCGCGCTCGGTAAAACCACATCGGCTAACCGCGCGGTCTCTGACATGAAGATGTCCTGAACCACAAAAAAATCCAACGCCTCCAGAGACTCCCGGGCATGACATGCGTCAGGATCGCTCAATATCGGATTCTCACCAATAAGGTAGAGGGCCTTCATCTCCTTTCTGTGCGCGGAATCCAGTATCTCGAGCAGGGTGAGGCCGNCCTCCCTCGGCAGGTAGGTGCCCCAGGCATCCTCGAACTTCTTCCGTATCTCATCGTTCACCACAACCTGGTATCCGGTAAACACATTCGGGAGGGCCCCCATGTCACATGCACCCTGAACATTATTCTGGCCCCGCAAGGGGTTTACACCTGTAGATGGCTTTCCCACATTACCGGTAAGCATGGCCAGGTTTGCGGTAGCTATTACGTTATCGGTACCATGGGAGTGTTGAGTAATGCCCATAGCGTAGAGGATTGATGAGGGCCTCTCGGTTGCGTACATCCTTGCCGCCTCAACTATCCTTTCTTTTGGAACCCCGGTAATCTCCTCCACCCGTTCGACGCCAAATCCTTCAAGGGAATCCCTGAATGCATCGAAGTTCTCGCATCTCTCCTCGATAAATCCCTTGTCATGGAGATCCTCATCCACGATAACCCGCATCATTCCCATGAGCAGGGCAACATCGCTTCCGGGGTTGTGCTGCAGCCACAGATCCGCATCCTGCACCAGCTCTATTTCCCGGGGATTTGCAACAATAAGTTTCGTCCCGTTTCTGGATGCATTCTTTACCTTCATACCAATGACAGGGTGCGCGTAGGTAGTATTGGTGCCTATTGCAAGGATGCACTTGGCATGGCTGATTTCATCTATGCTATTGGTCATTGCACCGGCCCCAAAGCTCTGAGCCAAACCTGCCACTGTAGATGCATGACACAGCCGTGCGCAATGGTCAACATTGTTAGTACCGAGAACTGCCCGTGCAAATTTCTGGGCAATGTAGTTTTCTTCATTGGTGCACTTTGCAGAGGAAATTACGGCTACCTCATTGGAATTGTAGCTGCCCATCCTCTCGGCAACTACGTCGAGTGCCTCGTCCCAGGTTGCCTCATAAAACTCCCCGTTTTTCCGCATGAGGGGAACCCTGAGCCTATCCGGATGGTGAACATATTCAACGATCCCGAACTTACCCTTCACACATGCCTGTCCCTCGTTTACCGTGCCGTCTCCCTTAGGGTTGATTCCTACAATCCTATCCTTCTTGACCAGGAGCTCCAACTGACAGCCTACCCCGCAGTAGGGACAGGTAGAGAGCACCTTCCTGTCCGGAGCCCCCTCCCATTTGTTAACCCACTCAGTCAACGCCCCTGTTGGGCACACATCAACGCAGGCCCCGCAAAACTGGCAGCCGGATTCTTCCAGGGTAGGTGCCTTGCTTCCGATCATCACGTTGCCGTTTTGAAAGACAAGGCCTATCGCGCTATTACCCCTTACCTCCTGGCATGCCCTGATACACCTGGTGCAGGCAATGCAGAGGTTATAGTTGCGCTCGAAGAAGGGATCATATTTCACCACGGGCAAATCCTTGAATTCATAAGGAGGTGTCGAAGGATCTACCCCGATATAGGCAACGACATCCTGTAACTCGCACCGCAGATTGTTGGGGCAAAATTCACACCCCGTTATTACTGCCGCCTTGCGTATGCTGCCCCTGAACGGATCACATTCCTCCTTTCGATCACAGGCCAAACACACATTGGGATGTTCGCTGATAATAGCCTTGAGGTTCTCCTTCCGTTTTTCCTGAATTTCCGCCGTACTGGTGTGCACCACCATACCTTCAGTAACCTCTGTGGTGCAGGAAGTTACGAGCTCATCCACCCCATCTATTTTGACCAAACAGAGCTGACAACCCTCAAACTCCGCTACAGAGTTATCGTTCTTGATCTCCTCCTTCCCCCTGTACACCACTTGAAAGGGCTTAACTTCCCTTGATGATGGCAAATTGGGGTGAGAACACAATGCTGGAATATAGATACCAGCGCCCCGTGCTGCCTGTAAAACCGTAGTGCCTTTCTCGACTGTTATCTTTGTCCCGTCAATAGTCACATTCATTTTTCCCATCACCTTCACCTAAAATTATTTTCAAGAATTCTTGGTTAACCAATTCGTAGGAATTTGCTGTCTATAATATCCTGGTCATAAATTGTCAAGAAAAAATCTCTCCCTGCCCACCTGTATAATCAATCAAAACTCCACTCGCCTAAGGCCTTTGTAGGTCACCTCAAGGCAGAAGGCTTTCCCTTTATTGTGCCACCCGACAGATTGGAGAGTGTGTGCCAGGACATAAAAGAGATCTCGATCTGATTGGGGGAAACTATTACGTTGAAACTGGCAGGATATGCTGCCACATCGACGCCACAAATCGTAAAGGGCAAAGGGAGCGTTTTCATATCGCAACGTTAACAGGACTGGTGTTTAGAACCCTGGTCAGATCTCCCGGACACATCTCTGCCAGCAGCCCCCTCTTTCCTGCATTGATGAAGATCTTTGGAAGATCCATGATCGATGCCTCGACGCAGACCCTGAGGGGCTTCCTAGTACCGAAAGGAGAGATCCCGCCCAACAAATATCCGGTATGCCGGTGTGCCACTTGAGGATCGCAAGGCCTGACCGTCTTTACTCCCAGGGCCCTTGCAAGGGCCTTAGTGGACACCTTCTTATCACCATGCATAAGAATCAAAAGAGGATCACCCCTGTCATCTTCCATTACAAGGGTCTTTATAACCGCGTGCTCATCCACATTCAACTGTGCAGCTGCCGCGATGGTCCCTCCTTTTTCCTCATATCTGTAAGGACGCAAGAAAAAATCCACCCCGTGTTCTTTCAATTCCCGAATGGCCTGTGTTGTGGGAAACTTCTCCTTAGCCATTTTACCCTCCCCTGCAACTGCTGCAACCAGGCCATACAACCGCCTGTTTCCTCTTTGCGTGGGTCGAAAACCACTTCTTTACCTGGTAACTGTTCAGCCGCTAAGACACCAATTCCAATTGTCAATTTTCAATTGTTTCTGCCTTGCCCCGCCCAGTTCCGGGTCGGGACCGCGGTGGCTACCTGGACAGTTGCCTTACCCTATCATATTCTCCCTTGGTTGCAAAATAGTCTCTAAAAGTCGTTGAACATACCTTCCTCGGTGCTCACACTAAATCTTCAAGGAAACCCCGGTGAGATTTTGGACTTGACAGTTGTCTGGCCAGTGTTATTATGCAGGATGCAACCTCACAGGGGTATCCGGGGTAGAAACCTTCAGGGGGTAACATGACCACAGCTTTTGTTGACGGGCCTGTAGTTGTTGGCGACGGCAGGATACTGGAGCACGCGACCGTTCTCCTTGATGGAGAGCGAATCGTCAAGGTAGCCGAGGGCACTGTTCCGATCCCCAAGGACACCCGTAAGATACCTCTTGAAGGGCGGACCCTCCTGCCCGGCTTTATTGATTGCCATGTCCACCTCTGTCTGGATGGCAGCCCTGACCCAGTCACCTTACTCATGGCCGAGCCCCTGCCTATGACCACTCTCAAGGCCGCGCAGTTTGCCCGACAGACCCTGATGGCCGGGGTCACCTCAGTTCGAGATCTGGGAGCAAAGGATGGGATCGACTTGATCATCAGGGATGCCATCCGCTCCGGGTTGATCCCGGGGCCCAGGATGCTGGCCAGCGGTCGATTGATCTGTATGACCGGGGGACACGGCTGGCAGATTGGCCGAGAAGCGGATGGCCCTGATGAGGTGATGAAGGCCGCCCGAGAACAGATCAGGTCCGGTGCGGATTTGGTCAAGTTCATGGCCACGGGGGGCGTTATGACGCCCGGCGTGGAGCCCGGTAGTGAACAGCTCACTGAGGAGGAACTTCGTGCAGGAATCGAGGAGGCCCACAAAGCGGGCAGAAAGACAGCCACGCACGCCATGGGGACGCAGGGCATCCTCAATGCCCTTCGAGCTGGGATCGACAGCATTGAACACGGGGTCTTCCTTGACGAGGAGACCATCTCCTGGTTGTTGAAAAGGGATGTGCCCCTTGTCCCCACCCTCTCGGCCCTATATCATATCGAGAGCAAGGGTGTTGCAGCCGGGATCCCTGCCTTCGCAGTGGATAAGACCCTCAAACTCAAGTCCTTTCACCTGGAAAGTGTCCGAATGGCCCACGAGGCAGGGGTACGTGTCGCTATGGGAACCGACGCCGGGACACCTTTCAACGGACACGGCCAGAACCTGGGCGAGTTGCAGCGTTTGGTGGAAGTAGGTTACTCACCTATGGAGGCCCTTGAGTCGGGTACCCGGGTCGCGTCTCAGGTCCTGGGGCAGGAAAAGGAGCTGGGCACGATTGAGGAAGGCAAGCTGGCCGACCTGATTGTCGTGGAGGGCAATCCGCTGGAGGAAGTCGGCCTCCTGGTCAAGCCGGAGGCCATCCGCCTGGTCATGCAGGGCGGAAAATTGGTCAAAGGGCAGTGGTAAGAACCTTTAAACAAAGGAGGAGTATCATGAAAAAGATCAGAATGTGTTTCAAGACGGTAATTTTTGTATGTTTTCTGGTCGCGGGGCTGGGCCTCTGCCTTGCTCCGTCCAACGCCCGGGCCGAGATCAAGGAAATCAAGATCGGCATCGGCATAGACGCCGACACCTTACACCCCCAGGAGCACACCACGTCCCTGCCCATTAACATCTGCGAGTTGATTTGCGATACTCTCTTCTACCAGACCGCTGATCTGAAGCTGGAGCCGCGCCTTGCAACCAACTACGAGCTCTCCAAGGATGGCCTGACCTACACCGTCCACCTGAGGAAGGGTGTCAAGTTCAGCGACGGCATGCCGTTCAACGCCCAGGCCATGAAGCTGACCTTTGACCGGGCCTTGAATAGGAAGGAATGGAAAACCCGTGTGCCGCTGCACTTTACTATCGCCATGATAGAAGAGGTGACCATCGTCGATGAGTATACCATCCAGATCAAGCTCAAATATCCCTTCGCCCCGTTCGGCCCGACACTTTCCATGGTGATCGCCTCGCCCCTCTCCCCGACGGCCCTCTTCAAGTACGGCGAGGACGTGCGCAGGAAACCGGTTGGCGCCGGCCCCTATGTCCTCAAGGAGTGGGTCGCGGGCGATCGGATCGTCCTGGTCCGCAACGAGAGCTACTACGGCAAAAGACCTACCGTGGCCAAGCTGACCTTCAAGATCGTGCCTGAGACGGCCACCCGGGAGGCGATGCTCAGGACCGGCCAGATCGACATCTGCTACAAGCCGCTGCCCTCTGACGTGGCCGCACTCAAGGCCGATCCGAATATCACCGTGGAGATGCCCCTGGACACGAGGACCATCTTCATGGGCCTCAACTGCCAGAAGGGCGTGACCACCAACAAGCTGGTCCGCCAGGCCTTCAACTACGCCGTGGACAAGAAGGCCATCGTCAAGAAGGTCCTCTTCAACACAGCGGAACCCATGAGTGGAACCGTCTCGCCGATCCTCTTTGGCTACCAACAGATGGACCACCAATACGACTACAACCCCGAGAAGGCCAAGGAGCTCTTGAAAAAGGCCAACTTCGACTTCTCCCAGACGGTCAAGATGCGCACCCCCAGTGGCCGATATCTCTTCGACAAGCAGGTCTCCGAGGCCATCCAGGCATACCTCCAGGCCATCGGGGTCAAGACCGAGTTGCGGACCTACGACTGGCCGACTTACGTGGCCGGGCTGCTCAAGCCCATAGGAGAGACCGAGCTGGAGGTCTTTTTGCTTGGCTGGGGCCCGATGATCCTGGACGCTGACATGGCCCTTTCAGGTCAGTTCACGTGTGCGGTTAACCCGCCCAAGGGGCTTGGCTCGGCCTTCTACTGCAATCCGGAATACGACAGGATGATGACAGCCTCGCGCGAGGAGCAGGATACGGCCAAGCGGAAGGCCTTGCTGGTCAACGCCTCCAAGATCATCTGGGACGACTGCCCCTGGATCTGGCTCCACGTGGAAAAGTTCGTCCTCGCCTACTCGAGCAAGATCAAGGGCCTGCTGGTCACTAGCACTGAGAGGTTCTACCCTACCTACGTGACCATGGAATAAGTCGAGGCCAAACCCTGGGGACGGGGTGACCAGTCGCGGCCCGCCCCCAGTCGCCCTAAGGAACCCGTTAGCTTGGGCGGCCCCTGCGGCAATGCCCGGTTTCTGTCTGGACACCCTGGTCCATACCCACAGAGAGAGGAATAGCTGGATAGGCTATGCTCCGGTATCTGATCAAACGTTTGCTTTCCACCATCCCGGTCCTGATCGGGATATCACTACTGCTCTTCTTTATGCTCAGGATGCTGCCAGGCGACCCGGCACAGGTGCTGGCCGGCCAGATGGCCAGCCAGGAAGATATCGAGCTCATCCGCCATCAGCTCGGGCTCGACCGGCCCATCCATGTCCAGTATGCCTTTTTCTTCAGCCGCCTAGCCCGGTTCGACCTGGGCCGCTCGGCCCGGACCCAGAACCCGGTCACAGAGGAGATCTGGGCCCGGCTGCCCAATACCCTGCTGTTAGCCGTTGTGGCCATCACCCTCGCCTGCCTCTTTGGTATCCCGGCCGGCATCATTTCCGCGGTGCGGCCCTACACCTGGATCGACTACGTGGTGACATCCATTGCCATTTTCGGCATCTCCATGCCAGTCTTCTGGCTCGGCCTTATGCTGGTGGTGGTCTTCTCGATCACCCTTCAGTGGCTCCCGGCCGGTGGCACCGGCACCTGGAAGCACGTTATCCTTCCCTCCTTCACCCTGGCCGCCTTTGTCGTCGCTTTTATCGCACGGATGACCCGGTCGAGCATGATCGAGGTCCTCTCCCAGGACTACACGACCACCGCCCGCTCCAAGGGGCTCAAGGAGCAGGTGGTCATCATCAAGCACGCCCTGAAAAATGCCCTCATCCCGATCATCACCGTGGTCGGCCTTCAGTTCGGGCTGCTTCTGGGTGGTGCGGTTTTGACCGAGACGGTCTTCGCCTGGCCGGGCCTGGGCCGGCTGATCGTGGATTCCATCCTGGGCCGGGACTACCCCGTGATACAGGGAGCGATCCTCGTATTCGGGCTCCTGTACATCCTGGTCAACCTGGTGGTCGATCTCCTTTACGCCTATGTGGATCCGAGGATTCGCTATGACTGAGACCATCCAAGGCACGGCTTCTCAAATCCGGGACCGACCTGCCTACAGCCAGATCAGGCGCAGCTGGGCCAAGCTCACGCGCAACACGGCAGCCCTCTTCGGCGGCACCCTGATCCTGATCTATGTTTTCACTGCCCTGCTGGCGCCGCTCCTCTTTCCAGGCAACCCTTCGGCCCCGAACCTCATCAAGTCGCTGGAGCGACCCTCCCTTGAGCACCTGCTGGGCACCGACGAGCTGGGCCGCTCGATCATGGGAAGGATTATCTACGGCTCCCGGGTCTCGCTCCTCATCGCAGTGGGGGTCATCTCGGTCGGGCTGCTCATCGGCGTGCCCCTGGGGTTGGTGTCCGGCTACTACCGAGGCAAGGTCGACTTCGGCATCCAGCGGGTGACCGACACGATGCTCGCCTTTCCCGGCTTTCTGCTCGCCCTGGCCCTGGTCGCCGTGCTCGGGGTGGGGCTCAAGAACACGGTCATCTCAATAGGCATCAGCATGGTACCAATTTATATACGCCTGGTGCGGGGTTGCGCCCTGTCAGTCAGGGAGGAGGTCTACGTCGAGGCGGCCAAGGCGGTCGGCACAAGAGACACAGTCATCCTGCTCAGGCACATCCTGCCCAACGTGATGGTCCCGATCACCATCCAGACCAGTCTGGGCATGGGCATGGCAATACTCTTTGCGGCCGGCTTGGGCTTTTTGGGTGTAGGCGTCCAACCACCCACGCCGGAGTGGGGGACAATGCTCGGCTCCGGCCGGGTCTACCTCTTCAACTCGCCCCATGTGGCCACCTTCCCTGGCATCGCCATCTTCCTGGCCGTGCTCGGGTTCAACCTTTTGGGCGATGGCCTGCGCGACGCCCTCGATCCGAGGTTCAAGCTATGAGCGGGGAAATAAAACCCCTTCTGGCCATCCGTGGCCTGCATACCCAATTTCACACGTTTGAGGGCATTGTCAAGGCTGTGGATGGTGTGGACATGGAGGTCTTTCCCGGCGAGACACTAGGGCTGGTCGGCGAGAGCGGTTGCGGAAAGAGCGTAACTGCGCTCTCCATCCTCCAGCTCTTGCGCTGCCCGCCGGCCGAGATCCAGGGCCGCATCCTGTTCGAGGGCATCAACCTCCTGGACCTGGGCCGGGAGCGGATCAGGAAGATCAGGGGCAACTCCATCTCGATGATCTTCCAGGAGCCAATGACCTCCTTGAACCCGGTGTTGACCATCGGCGAGCAGATCGCCGAAGCGATCTTCCTTCACCAGCGGACCAGCAAGCACGAGGCCTGGGAGCGGGCTATCGAGATGCTTCATACGGTCCAGATACCGGAGCCGAGGGCCAGGGCCAGAGATTACCCCCACAAGCTGAGCGGGGGCATGCGGCAACGGGCCATGATAGCCATGGCCTTATCCTGCCATCCTCAGTTACTCCTGGCGGATGAACCCAGCACCGCCCTGGACGTGACCATCCAGGCCCAGATCATGGACCTAATGCAGCGCCTCAAGGAGGAGTTTGAGACCTCCATCGTTTTGATCACCCACAACCTGGGTCTCATTGCTGAGATGGCCAAGCGGGTGGTTGTAATGTATGCAGGCAAGGTAGCGGAGGAGGCACCGGTAGAGGACCTCTTCAAGGAGCCCCTTCACCCTTATACCCAAGGTCTCTTAGGGTCCATCCCCTGGATCGGCCGAAAGCTCAAGACCGGTCGAAGACAACTCCAGGAGATCCCGGGGATCGTGCCCAGCCCCCTGGAGATGCCCCAGGGCTGCCGCTTTCATCCCCGCTGCCCCCGGGTGATGGGTGTCTGCCGCGAGCAAGAGCCGGCCGTGGTCCGCCTGGCTGATCACCGGCTGGTGAGCTGCTGGCTGAAGGCTGAGTAACATGGCGCTCTTGGAAGTCCGAAACCTGAAGAAGCACTTCCCTCTCAAAACAGGGATCCTCTCTCGCACCATTGGCCACGTGCGGGCCGTGGATGGGGTGAGCTTCACCCTGGAAAGGGGCGAGACCCTGGGGCTGGTCGGCGAAAGCGGTTGCGGCAAGACCACGGTCGGTCGCTCCATCCTGCGCCTCATCGAGCCCACCTCCGGGCAGGTCATCTTCAATGACCAGAATCTGCTTGCGCTCGATCGGGCGCAGATGCGCCAGGCACGTGCCTCGCTCCAGATCATCTTCCAGGACCCATTCTCCTCCCTCGACCCCCGAATGAGCGTCGGCCAGATCATCGCCGAGCCGATCAGAAACTACCTCAAGGTCTCAAGGCGTGAGATAGGTCACCGAGTTGCCTACCTGATCGACAAGGTCGGACTCCATCCGGAGCAGATGAGCCGCTACCCCCACGAGTTCTCAGGCGGCCAGCGGCAGCGGATCGGAATAGCCAGAGCCCTTGCCCTCAACCCGATGGCCATAATCTGCGACGAGCCGGTCTCGGCCCTGGACGTCTCCATCCAGGCCCAGGTCATAAACCTCCTCATCCAGCTCCAGGAGGAGATGAACCTCTCCTACCTCTTCATCGCCCACGATTTGAGCGTGGTGGAGCACATCAGTGACCGGGTGGCCGTCATGTATTTGGGGCGCATAGTGGAGTTGGCCACGGATAGGGAACTGTATCAAAACCCCCAGCATCCTTATACCCAGGCGCTGCTGTCGGCCGTTCCCCTTCCAGATCCGGGAATTCGCAAGCAGAGGATCCTCCTGGAGGGGGACGTGCCGAGCCCACTGAACCCCCCTTCAGGCTGCGCCTTTCACACGCGATGCGCCGAGCGTGATGAGGTATGCGCGCATCAGGAACCCACCTTTCGGGACCTGGGGGATGATCACTGGGTCGCCTGCCACCTCAGGTAAGTGGCGAAAAGGGCTCATGCTTTTGTTGGAAGGAGGTGAAATATTCACAAGATTTCCTTTGCGCTTTATCAAAAGAGATGTATATTCTCGCATAACATCTCTCTAATAAATAACCCGTTAAGGGGTTCCAAGGTTTAGCTTCTGCCCTTTCACCAGGACCGGGGCAGGAAATACTATCAAGGAGGAGTAACGCATTATGAAGATAGCAGATGTCAAGACATATGTGGTGGCGAATCCCCCTCCCCATTATGGAGGAGAATACTTTGTTTTCTTGAAACTGACCACGGATGACAAAATAGAGGGCTTTGGCGAAGCCTACGGGGTCCCGTTTCACCCGAACACAGTGACCCGGATGATTGAGGACGTTGGAGAGCGGTATGTTATTGGCTCTGATCCGTTTAAGATTGAAAGGCTATGGCGGATAATCTACTCGAGTGGCTTTACCCAGCATCCTGACCTGACACTCGTGGGGGTGCTCAGCGCTATTGAGATGGCCTGCTGGGACATTATTGGTAAGGCGCTCAACCAGCCAATATATAACCTGCTTGGCGGCCAGATTCACGAAAAGCTGCGCTCCTATACGTATCTTTATCCAGCACGGGATGACCTGGCGGGAACCGAAGATGGCCTGGAGGTACTCAACGTTCACGGCGACCCAGAGCGAGCCCCAAAAAGGGCAGCCCAGTACGTTGAGCAAGGTTTCACCGCCCTGAAGTTTGACCCCGTTATGCCTCTGTCTGCCTTTGACCCCAGGCAGCTTTCCCTGGAGGCGCTTGATAATGCCGAGCTGGTTGTCAAGAAGGTGCGGGAAGCCGTCGGCAACAAGTGCGACATACTTATTGGAACCCACGGGCAGATGACCACTTCCAGTGCTATCCGTTTCGCCAAGAGGCTGGAGCAGTTCGACCCACTCTGGTTTGAGGAGCCAGTGCCTCCGGAGAACGTGGAGGAGATGGCCCGGGTTGCCCGGTCTACCAGCATTCCTATCGCCTCTGGTGAGCGGCTGACCACAAAGTATGAGTTTGCTCAGTTGCTTGAGAAGCAGGCGGTGACCATTCTCCAGCCAGCGCTTGGGCGCGTCGGGGGAATACTGGAGGCCAAAAAGATTGCCGGTATGGCAGAGGCACACTACGCTCAGATTGCCCCGCATCTCTACTGTGGGCCGATAGAAGCCGCCGCCAATATACAGCTTGGTACCTGTAGCCCCAACTTCTTAGTGCAGGAAAGCATCGAGACATTTGGCGGTTTCCACGCTGAGATTCTCAAGGAGCCCATTAAATGGGAGGACGGCTACATCATACCTCCGACCAAGCCAGGCCTGGGCGTCGAGTTGAACGAGGAAATGGCCGCCAATAATCCCTATACCGAAACAGGGATATTCCCAGAGATGGTGGACAGACCTATCTAGCTCACTGTGGGCTCACCTCTCATCTTCGCGTGCGGCATGGGGCACAGGCGAACCTGAATAGTCGAAGGGGGGCACTGTGTAATCAGGGAAATGGGTGCTGATCCTATGACACCACCCCTCGTACGGTCAGTCCATTGCAACGGGAATGGATGCGTGCTGTTTTTTCTTCGGGGCCTTCATTAGTTTTGGATTTGAAAGGACAGCTGCCATCAGACTGCATACAGCCACCAAGACCAGCGGGAGTCTATATGATCCGAACCTCATGACAAGGTAGCCAGTCAACCAGCCTGAAATCAGTCCCGCCCATGCCTTAGCAGTATAGGTAATCCCATAGTTCGTAGTGGTATACCTTGAGCCATAATAATCTCCAATAGTGGCAGGATATAATGCGAAGGGTGCCCCCCCTAACAATGCAGCAATAAATACTATTACCAGAAAAAGCACAGGGTTAATGCCAAACAATACAAGAGAGAGGATCGATAGGCCTAAGAGTGCGTAGAATACCATCATGGTTTTTTCCCTTCCTATGGTATCAGAGAGTGTCCCGGCGAAAACCCTGCTCAAACCGTTTCCAAGTGGAAATAGCACCAACAATAAGCTGAAATAATTCGCTGGAATATTAAATTCTTTCGCAAGCATTTTCATTTGGGCACCGAACATCAGCACCACAGAAACAGTAACAGCAAATGAAAAATAGATCAGAAACCATTGATAGGTTATCAACATTTCAGAAGGTTTATAGCCAATGGGCATTTCTATCGTTTTTTTGCCCAAATCAAAGGAAGAGGACCACCCTTCTTGTGGATACCTATAAAGCACCGAGAGGGGAATTAACGCTATCATCATAAAAAATCCCAGGCACATAAATGTTGCACTAAGTCCCTTGGACTCCAATAATCCCTGGATAAGCCAGTTGAAAAATGCCGTCCCGGCGCCAAACCCAAACACAACCAGGCCAGTGGCAAAGCCTCTCTTTTCTGGGAACCACTTGACAGCGCATGCGGTCGAAATACCATAAAGCACTCCTACGCCCAGGCCACCCAGGCCATAAAATAGATAGAGTGTCTGAGGGGAGTGGGCAAAAGAAGCCAGAATAAAGCCCATCCCGACCAGGAAAGAGGCTGCAATCCCTACCCTCTTGGGACCATAGGAGTCTGCAATGAAACCGGAAAATGGCTGAATAAAGGTTGCAGCATACGCAAAAATAGTAAATGTCAAACCGATAGCTGCAAGATCCCAGCCAAGGTGCAGTTGAATGGCATACCCAAATAAGAACCAGGAATATTGATAGATACTGATAATCGCCATTATGACGAATGCCGCGAAAAGCAATACCCACCGATATTTGGAAGCTGGCGATCGACTTATATTCATTTATACTTCCCTCACGGCACCCATGCCTGAGATGTAAAGCTCACAAGTGATTTTCCAGCGGGGCCAGCGCCTATTTAGAGTGAACTATTACCATGCGATTAAGTTTAGGGGTTGAATACCTGGGCATTGCCCCTGAAATTACTCGAGCCCTTCCATAGCCTAGCACCAGAGAATATGATGGTAATCTAAAGGACTAAATTCATAATGAAACACTGTGCCAGTTCAGATACTCAATACCCAATAGCGCAGCCGTCTTTTCTCCTGTCTGAGGCCCCCAAAAGCACGTTCTGGCTCCCGTCAAGATAAATGGCCTGCCCCCCGCCCACCTGATTTACCGATGAGGCCATCTCAACAATATGATGGCCTTTCCCCTGGAGCGCCGATGCTGTCTGCCCGGAAATGCCGTCCTCTAAATAAACCTGCATACCCTGCATATGCCTCACTCGCGGAGCATCGACCGCCTCCTGTAAATTCATCTTGCCATCAATGAGATTGATCAAAAACTGCACATGCCCCTGGGGTTGCATGTCCCCGCCCATGACCCCGAAGCTCATCAAAAAGTCACCGTCTCTAAATACCATTCCCGGTATGATGGTATGCATTGGCCGCTTATGCGGTTCGAGCCGGTTTGCGTGATTCCGGTCCAGGGAAAACGAGTTCCCCCTGTTCTGCAAGACAATACCCGTTCCATCCACGACCATGCCCGAACCAAAGCCCAGATAAATGCTGCTTATAAAGGAAACCGCATTCCTGTTTTCATCCACAGCCGCCACATACACGGTGTCAGAACCTCTTGCGTATGAAGATGGATAAGGGGAAATCATGGCCTTACGGGAATCAATCTTGCCTCTGCACTGGCCCGCATATTCCTTGGACAGTAACCTATCTACCGGGACGTCCTCAAATTCAGGATCGGTTACAAAGGAGTCTCGATCTCTAAATGCAATCTTCTTTGCCTCTATGAGGAGGTGGAGATACTCTGGGCTATTGTGGCCCAAAGTGCAGATATCATAGCCTTCCAAGATATTCAACATCTCCAGGGCAGTAACACCCTGCCCGTTAGGGGGCAGTTCATAAATCGTATAACCGCGGTAATCGGTTGATACCGGCTCAACCCAGGTTGTTGTATGAGTCGCGAGATCTTCTACAGAAAGAAGGCCGTTATTCTCCTGGGAAAACTCTACTATGGCCTTACAGATTTCACCTTCATAAAAGGTTTCAATGCCGTCACGGGCAATCTTTTTATAGGTCCGAGCCAGGTCCCTATTTGGAAAGACCTGTCCAGGCCGAGGGGCTTGACCATCAATAAGGTAGGCCCTTGATGCGCCTTGTTGGGCAAGAAGGATCTCCTCCATACTCTTCCATTCGCCGGCAATAACCTCAGTAACAGGAAATCCATTTTCTCCATAGTATAGGGCATCTTCAAACAAATCCCTGAGTTCTAGGGTACCATATCGCGCTACTGCCTGGGCCCACCCATGCAAGGCCCCTGGAACCGTCACCGACAACATGCCTCGTTCAGGCATGGTCCTTATCCCCCTGTCGTGGAACCAGGCTAAGTTCGCGCTATATGGCGCCCTGCCGCTCGCATTCATGCCAATAACCTTGTTTTCTTTGGCAAGGTAGATCAGGGCAAAGGCGTCGCCACCGATTCCCACGGAATAAGGTTCCACAACATTCAAGGTACTGACCATGGCCACAGCAGCATCTACGGCGTTCCCGCCCTTGGACAAGACCTTGTAGCCAGCAAGGGTTGCCAATTGCTGACTTGACGCAACCATACCCCGGGGTGACATGGTCACTGACCTTTGGGCAGCACTCTTCCACTCTCTCTTTTGATTGTATGAGAAGTCCATACCTTATCCTCCCAGAATCCCGATTAAACGTTTCGGGGTTTCTATGCCGAAGGCGGGAAAATCAAAGCTCATTCATTTGCAATGGGCTCATGCCATACACATCATTTCAATACTCCTGTTGGGGCCAAGCCCCTAAATTAGGCTGACCGAAACAATACCTATCAAAAATCAGGCCAATTGTATAGGAATTTCCTTTTTTGACTGATGATTCTGCGGATATCCAGCATCCAGCATGTGGTGTGCCCGAAGGACGCCAAGTTCAAATGTCAATGGAGAAACTCTGACCCCTTTCCTTTTTCCAGCTACCCCGTGAGAAGGCCACGCGTGCCCCGTTACATATCTTCGCCAAAAAGACAGGTCAGACTTAGAACCGTTGCCTTACGGGGTTTACATGCCCTTACGTTTTTCCCCTTGACGTGGATTTTTTTCTGTGCTAGGAGAAGGCGCTATTGTCTAAAAAGAGGCCTGAATAAAGAGGTACTTCGCCCTAATAGAGGCAGGGGAAAAACGACTCCTCCTCACCAAGGGGCGTGGTTGTGAATTGATACATTCAAGCGCGTATTCCCTATCGCACTTAGCAAGATTAGTTAAAGATCAAGACAAGGCAAGACATCTTTGCAAATAGCGTAATATCACGCAAATGATGGTGGCGAAGGGGTTGGCCTTGAGAGGTGAGAGAGGCTAATCTCTTTATAAAAGGAGGTGATAATAAGAATACATAGCTTGGTCCTTGAATCTTAGGCAATTAATGAACTTTTCAAAATAGTTCTCATAATAATCTAGAAAAGGAGGGTAATGAGATGGCTTATAATGCAGTTGAAATGAGTGATTGGCAGATCTCAGAAGCAGCTGAAGAGAATATGCCAACAGCAGAGGGGTGGCAAGAGAGATTAAATCTTCAAAAGGATGAGATCATCCCGATGGGCAGGTTATGCAGGCTCGATTTTATGAAGATCATTGAACGCCTGAAAGATAGACCAGATGGCAAATACATCGAGGTTACCGCGATTACGCCGACACCACTGGGTGAAGGCAAGACCACTACAACCATGGGAATCCTTGAAGGTATGGGGAAACGAGGCCTTAATGTAGGAGGGTGTATCCGTCAGCCTTCTGGGGGGCCAACCATGAATATCAAGGGAAGTGCTGCTGGTGGCGGTAATGCACAGCTAATACCCCTTACGGAATTCTCTATGGGCCTCACCGGTGACATCAATGACATCATGAATGCCCATAACCTGGCCATGGTCGCCGTTACTTCCAGAATGCAACATGAGCGCAACTACAATGATGAGCAACTGGAAAGACTCACCCATATGAGGAGGCTGAACGTCGATCCCACGAGGGTAGAGATGGGCTGGATCATGGATTTCTGTGCCCAGGGTCTCCGCAATATCATCATCGGGATCGGTGGTCGTATGGATGGTTTCACCTTCCAATCAAAGTTTGGAATCGCGGTGAGCTCCGAACTCATGGCCATTCTTTCAATAGTTCGGGACCTTGCGGATCTCCGTGAAAAGCTCGATAACATTACAGTAGCATTTGACAAGAGGGGAAACATAGTTACCACCAAAGACCTTGAAGTGGGTGGTGCTATGACCGCATGGATGAGGAATACCATTAATCCTACCCTCTGCTGTACGGTAGAGTACCAGCCATGCATGGTTCATGCCGGCCCCTTTGCCAACATTGCGGTAGGACAGTCTTCTATCATTGCTGACCGCATTGGACTCAAGATGTTTGACTATCATGTTACTGAAAGCGGCTTTGGAGCTGATATAGGCTTTGAAAAGTTCTGGAATGTCAAATGCCGATACAGTGGCCTCAAGCCTCATGTATCAGTCCTTACCAGTACCATCAGGGCAATGAAGATGCATGGCGGTGGGCCCAAGGTGGTAGCTGGACTAAAGCTCCCCGAAGAGTACACCAAGGAGAATCTTGGGCTACTCGAAAAGGGTCTCTCCAACATGATTCACCACATCAATATTATAAAGACCTCAGGAATCAGTCCCGTAGTATGTATCAATGCCTTCCATACTGATACCAAGGATGAGATTGCGATGGTTCGGAAAGCTGCTGAAGATGCAGGGGCCAGGTGTGCTCTTTCCACCCATTGGGCCGATGGTGGCGATGGAGCCCTTGAACTCGCAGATGTGGTTAAAGAGGCAGCTAACGACGAGCCCGACTTCAAATTCCTATATCCTGTTGAGATGAAACTGAGGGATCGGGTTGAAAAAATAGCTACTGTGGTGTACGGGGCTGACAGCGTGGCGTGGGCACCTGAAGCGGAAAATAAGGCAAAGATGCTGGAATCCGACTCCAAGTATGACGATTACACAACAATGATGGTAAAGACCCACCTCAGCCTCACCCATGATCCTGCGATAAAGGGAGTGCCCCAAGGATGGGCCCTTCCTATCAGGGATGTGTTGATCTATTCCGGGGCTAAGTTCCTGTGTCCCTGTGCCGGGACAATCAGCCTGATGCCAGGAACATGCTCAGATCCTGCCTTCAGAAGGGTAGATGTTGATACAAAGACTGGCAAGGTGCAGGGCCTGTTCTAAAGTAAGAGATCCAGGGGGATTATGGAAAATCCCCCTGGAAAAAATCTCCTGAATGATACCTTCCAGTCTATGTTCCAGCCAGCCCTATTCCCTGAGTGATAAACCTGCCCCCTTTTTCTGCTCCGCTCAGAAGGAGCATCTAGTGCACCTTAGTCCGTGATGTCTTCCTTGTGGTTATTTTTTCTCATTTCTCTTGACATAATTTAAGATAAAATGATAAAGAAGCACCAACCTCTCACTATAAAAAATCAAGGTAAATCATGAGCTTTCAGAAAAAATTACTCTTTGGAGATTTTGTCGTATTGGCCGAATTCGACCCCCCTAAGGGCGTAGATGTCTCCGATTTGTTCTCGAATATTATAAGGGTCAAGGGAAGGGTTGACGGTGTTATTGTACCTGAAATGGCGCAGGCCGTCATGAGAATGAGCGCCTTGGGTGGCGCTGCCCTGATGGAGCAGAACGGAATGGAAACCATTATGCAGATCTGTTCCCGGGACAGAAACAGGCTTGCCCTTCAGGGTGATATCCTATCAGCCTATATGCTTGGCATCAAAAACCTCTTGGTGGTACCTGGAGAAGAGATCATCTATGGTGATCATATTGATGCCAGGCCAATTGCTGATATTGATGAATTGACCTTGCTCAGGGCTATAAAGGGGCTCCAGAAGGGTATTGATATGGCCGGGATGGAATTAAAGGGCTCCCCGAAATTTATTACCGGTTGTTCCATAAAACCAGCCAAAAATGAGATTGCCCTGGAGGCAGAATTGGAACTTGCGCAAAAAAAGGTGAAAGAAGGTGCCCAATTCATTGTCACACCCCCGGTCTTTAACATACCTGCTTTTGCCTATTTTATGGAAAAGGCCAAGGCCTTAGGTGTTCCAGTGATTGCCACCGTTTTTCTTCTAAAATCGGTTGGCGTTGCCCGATATATCTCCATCAACCTTCCAGGCCCCCCAATACCCGAAGAGATGATCTCACGGATAAGGAAGGCCCCTGATAGGATTACCGAGTGTATAACGATAGCGGCCGAATTGGCCAGCAGCCTTAAGGAACTCTGCCAGGGTGTTCAACTGGTAACAATGGGATGGGAAAATCGGCTTCCAGCCATCCTAGATGCAGCAAAGATTTAAAAACCCAACAACCTCAGAAGGATAAAAACGCATGTTTTACTCCATCAGCCTGTATATCTCACTTGCAATCTTTATTGGTGGCCTCATCTATAAGATAGCTACATGGCTTTCTCGAAAAATAGGTGTAGATTCAAAAGATATACCCACATCAAAAAGGCTCTCATCAGCACTTAGAGGGATAATTTTAACCATATTCAGTGTGAAAGTCCTGACCCTGATAAAGATATTTTTTCTTGATATAATACTCCAGAGAAAGGTACTCAATGAAGATGCCTTTCGATGGTTGACCCACATCCTTATCTATGGAGCATTCATGCTCCTGCTCCTCATGCATGCCCTGGATAAATTCATCACCTCAGCTATATTTTCCAACTACTCAGCCACCCTCAATCCCTTCCTCTTTTTAAGGGACCTCTTTGGAGCCCTAGTGATAATTGGTATATGTATGGCCATATACCGGAGATTCATCCTTAGGCCCCCCAGGCTAAACACAAATCCTATGGATACCTATGCCATAATAATATTAGCCATTATTATGGTCTCTGGCATTATCTTAGAGGGGACAAAGATAGGATCTTACTCTCTATATAAAAATATGGTCACCGACTATGCTGGCTTAGAGGAAGGAGAAGAAGAGTTTAAGGCACTCACTGCGTTCTGGGTAGATAAATTTGGCACCATCTCCCCTACCATAAAGGCACCTTTTGAAAACACGCTCCTTGAAAAAGGCAAAGAACTCCATGAGATGAGCTGTTCAGGTTGCCACTCAAGTCCACAATGGGCATTTATAGGCTATCCAATTGCCAGAGCATTTAAAGGTGCTGCCTTAGACCTTGATAAGGCTGGCATCCATACATTGCTCTTCTACATCCACTTTCTTGCATGTTTCATAGGACTGGCCTATCTCCCCTTCTCTAAATTCCTTCATATAATCACTTCTCCCTTGAGTCTCCTCGCAAACAGCGTCATGGATAAAAAAGAGTCAGATCCTGCAAATATCGCAACCAGGCAGACCTTAGAGTTGGATGCCTGCACTCACTGTGGGGCCTGCACATCTCGCTGCTCTGTGGGTATCATTACTGAAGAGATAGAAAATGTAAATATCCTCCCCTCTGAAAAGATACAATCTATAAAGAGGGTTTTCTATAAAAAGCAAACCGATGAAAGCAAACTTAGACTCATCTTGGATGGTATCTATCTGTGCACCAATTGCCACAGATGCACTGATGTCTGCCCAGCTGGTATAAACTTGGAAGATCTATGGTTTAGTGTAAGAGAGTATATGTTTCAAAGGGACTACCCTGAGTTCTCTCTGCTCTCACCGCTGTCCTTTTACCGTGGACTAATGAGGGAGAGCATAGAGCAGAAGGACTACCAAAAGCCACTGGATATAGCCAGGGAGGCTATTGCTGCTGAGTGTGATTTAATGAGAACCCCGGATAAGGTAGTAACACTCACTCCTGCTGACAAAGAACTTCAAAGCAGCCTACTCCTCTCCGATCAGGCAGGGACCTTTTCCGCCTGTTTTGGCTGTCAGACATGTACAAATGCATGTCCAGTGGTGGCAGCCTATGAAAACCCAAAAGAGGTTTTGGGGATGCTTCCTCATCAGATCATGTACGCCACTGGATTGGGAATCAGAGACTTAGCATTTGGCTCAAATATGCTATGGGATTGTGTGACCTGCTACCAGTGCCAGGAGCAATGCCCTCAGGGGGTAAAGGTCACCGAGGTGCTCTATGAGCTAAAGAATCTGGCAATAAAGAATGTAGTAAAGAAGGGTGCACAATGAAATTTGCACTATTTTTAGGCTGTACCATTCCTGCCAGACTAACCCAGTATGAATCATCTTCAAGGGCAGTATTAGGAAACTTGGGTGTAGAGCTCGTTGACATAAAGGAATTTAACTGTTGTGGATATCCCTTGCGTAACATTGACTTTAAGGCATCTATTCTTGCTTCAGCAAGAAATCTTGCCTTGGCAGAAAAAGAAGACCTCCCCATGCTTATCCTTTGCAAATGTGGATTTGGAATGCTTAAACATGCAGATCATATATTAAAGGAAGACCCCACTTTACGTAATGAGATCAACACTACCCTCAAAAAAGAGGGCATTGGATATAAAGAAGGAATTGAGATTAAACATCTCCTCTCTGTCCTTTACCATGATATAGGGAGTGACGCTATAAAGGAAAAGATCACAAAACCTTTTAAGGACCTTAAGATAGCAACCCATTATGGCTGTCATGCCCTCAGGCCCAGTGAGATTGTTCAATTTGATGATCCGGTTAACCCCACACTTTTTGACAACCTGGTAGCACTCACTGGTGCAGAAAGTATATACTGGGAGAAAAGGCTTGACTGTTGTGGCGCCCCATTAACTGGAGTGAATGATGATCTATCTATGGATCTCACAGAAAAAAAGCTCGCAAACGCAAAACAGTCAGGGGCAGATTTTCTCTGTGATGCCTGCTCTTACTGCCACATCCAGTTTGATACAGTGCAAGGAATGATTACTCACACAACAGGTAAGAATAATCTTCTTCCCTCTATCCTCTACCCACAGCTTCTTGGATTAAGCATGGGTATTGATGGGAAAACATTAGGATTGGCAGAGAATAAGATAGACATAACCTCCATTGAGGGATTTTTGTTAGAATAGGAGAAAATTTAATGAAAGAAGAGATGGTCAAAGATAAAAACGGAGCAGTTTTGGTTATCGGGGGTGGTATCGGAGGGATACAGGCAGCCCTTGATCTGGCAGATTCTGGCTTTTATGTCTATCTGGTTGAAAAAACACCCGCCATTGGCGGCAGGATGTCCCAGCTCGACAAGACATTCCCCACCAATGATTGCTCCATGTGCATTATGTCACCAAAGCTGGTGGAATGTGGCCGGCATCTCAACATCGAGATAATAACGTATGCAGATATTGAATCTGTAGAGGGTTCTGCTGGAGACTTCGAAGTAACGATTAACAAACGAGCCCGCAGTGTCAACACAGACCTTTGTACTGGCTGCGGCAGTTGCGTTGAAAACTGTCCTGTCACAAATCAAGCAATTTCCACTTTCGAGGAATAAGCACATGGAACAGGGAGATTCAGCCAGTTCTCATCACCCAGGTGAGATCGATTACATGGAACTTGATACGATAATCGAAGAGCAGTTTGATGGGGANAAAGAAAACCTGATTATGATTCTTCAGGAAATTCAAAAGAAATATAGCTACTTACCACAAGCATCACTCATGTATCTTGCAGAGAAGATCGATGTTCCCATCAGTAAGATTTTTGGGGTTAGCACGTTCTACAGCACCTTCAGCCTCGAACCACGGGGCAAACACATCATTTCTGTGTGCCTCGGGACTGCCTGCCATGTGAGAGGCGCTGAAAAGGTTCGAGAAAGAATTCAAGAAACCTTGCATATACGAGATGGCCAGACCACAGAGGATATGCGTTTTACCCTTGAATCGGTACGGTGTCTTGGGTGCTGTAGCCTTGGGCCTGTGGTACGAGTTGATGACGATATTCATGGCCGAATCACATCGGATACGGCAGGAAAGATTGTAGAGGGGTATAATTAAATAAGATGAGCTCATACAGTGCAGGGTGAAAGAAAAATTCAGTCCATTAAGGACCTGGAAAAAATCCAGCAGGAATACAGCAAACACCTGTATTATCCTGATGGCATTAAGGTGAACATAGGGATGGCATCATGCGGTATCGCAGCTGGTGCTAAGGCATCCCTTGAAAAGGCTTTACACGAGCTTCCCCAGGGCAATGGCACCCAACTCTGTCAGACTGGATGTATCGGTTTCTGTGAAGAAGAACCCTTGGTTGAGATATGTGCAGCTGGCAGACCACGGGTTATGTACAAACATATGACTGCAGACAAGATCCTTGATGCAATCCACGGGTATACCCAAGGGGATTATAATAAAAAATGGATCCTGGGGCAGATACGCGATCCTCGCTCTTTATTAGAAGACACCAGTAAGAACCCTCTCTCCGAAGTTAAGCCATTAGAAGAAATCCCGTTCTTAGAGGATATTCCATTTTACAATAAACAGAGAAAGATTGCCTTACGGAATTGCGGCTATATTGACCCTGATAGCATTGAAGAATATATCGCCAGGGGAGGATATCGTGCCTTTCTGAGCGCTCTCTCACAGATGCAACCTGCCCAGATCATTACCACCATTAAAGAATCCGGATTACGAGGCAGAGGCGGCGGCGGGTTTCTCACAGGAGTTAAGTGGGAGACCTGTGCAAAACAGCCTGGAGAACGATATATCATCTGTAATGCTGATGAAGGTGACCCTGGCGCCTATATGGACAGAAGCATTTTAGAGGGAGATCCCCATAGCATTCTTGAAGGAATGCTGATTGCAGGACGTGCCATTGGATCGAAGCAAGGCTTTATCTATGTCCGACATGAATATCCCTTAGCAGTAAAACGGCTGATCACAGCAATCAAACAAGCACAGGATTACGGATTACTTGAGGACAATATTGCAGGTTCTGATTTTAGCCTTCATATCAAGATTTCCACCGGAGCAGGGGCCTTTGTGTGTGGCGAGTCAACAGCCTTGATGGCCTCGTTGGAGGGCAATGTTGGCAGACCCAGGGCCAAATATATCCATACGGTCGAGAAGGGTTTCAGGAATATGCCCTCAAACCTGAATAACGTAGAGACCTATGCAAATGTCCCTGTGATTCTCTCACGAGGCGCTGCATGGCACGCCAGCATGGGGACAGAGAATAGCAAAGGCACAAAGGTGTTTAGCCTTGTAGGCAAGATACAGAATACTGGCCTGGTAGAAGTACCCATGGGAATCTCTCTCAAGGATATTGTATTTACTGTCGGTGGCGGGATCCCTAAGAAGAAACAATTTAAGGCTGTCCAAACAGGTGGCCCTTCAGGAGGATGTATCCCGGAGAAATTCCTTAATCTCCCGGTAGATTACCAGGAGCTGGCCAAGGTTGGCTCTATTATGGGCTCTGGTGGTATGATTGTGATGGATCAGGATACCTGTATGGTCGATGTGGCCCGCTATTTTTTAGATTTCCTCAAAGAAGAATCCTGCGGTCAATGTACTCCATGCAGGGAAGGGATCAAGCAGATGTTAGATATTCTCACTGATATATGTCAGGGCAACGGAAAGGAAGGGGATATTGAACTCCTTGAAGAATTGGGTGATATGATTCAAAAATTTTCTCTCTGCGGACTCGGTACGTCAGCCCCAAATCCCGTGCTGACGACCATCCGTTATTTCCGTGAAGAGTATGAGGCCCATATCAAGGATAAAAAATGTCCGGCAGGGGTGTGTAAGGCCCTGTTCCATTACGAGATTGATGAAGAGGCCTGTACTGGGTGCCACCTCTGTGCCCTTAAATGCCCACAGGAGGCAATCACGGGCGAAAAGAAAAAGCCTCACCAGTTAGATCAGGACAAGTGTATCAAGTGTGGCATCTGTTACGATGCTTGTAAGTTTGATGCCATTGTTGTGAAATAGGTTAAAAAAAAGAGCACGATATATGATCACCTTTAAGCTTAACGGGAAAGACGTCCAGGGAGAGGAAGGAGAGTATATCCTTCAGGTTGCTGAGCGATATGGCATTGATATCCCCACCCTCTGCTACCATAAGGCGCTCGAGCCTGCCGGAATGTGCCGTCTGTGTACGGTGGAACTGTATGATGGTCGTAGAACCCGTTTTGTCACTGCCTGCAACTACCCCATATGGGAAAGTATGGAGGTCAATACGGACACCGAGGCAGTTCACAAGGGCCGTAAACTGATCGTTGAGTTGTTACTTTCCCGGTGCCCACATGTGCCTATTATTAAAGAATTAGCAGAACGATATGGGCTCAAAGAGCCACGCTTTAAAAAAGAGAATGATGATTGTATCCTGTGCGGTCTGTGCACCCGGATCTGCGAAAGGATGGGAAATAGTGCCATAAGCCTGACCGGCCGAGGTGTGGACATGAAAGTCGATACCCCCTTTCATATCCAGACCGATGTATGTATGGCATGTGGCGCATGTGCCTCTGTGTGTCCTACCGGACATATCAAACTTGACGATATTACAAAGCATGCCATTACACCCATTCCCTCTGAATATGATATGGGCCTCAAGGGGCGAAAACCCATCTATGTGCCGTATGCGCAGGCTGTTCCCAACACACCAGCCATAGATAGGAGTCAGTGCTTACACTTCAAGACCGGAGGCTGTCAGATATGTGCTGAGTTCTGTGGTGTCGGGGCAATTGATTTTACACAGCAGGATGAAAAGATCAAACTAAAGGTTGGTTCCATCATCATTGCGCCTGGTTTTCAACCATATGATCCTGCCCTCAATGATACGTATCAATATGGCCGTTTCCCAAATGTTGTTACCAGCCTGGAATTCGAGCGCATCCTTTCTGCATCTGGCCCTTACGAGGGGCACCTCATACGGCCCTCTGATAAAAAGGAGCCAAAAAAGATCGCATGGATACAGTGTGTGGGGTCAAGAAATACCAATGTGGGGGATAAGGGGTATTGTTCTGCTGTCTGCTGTACCTATGCCATAAAACAGGCCATGGTAGCCAAAGAGCATTCTTCTGAACCATTAGATAC
>JGI2171J19970_10000164_pt1 | contig 29878 bp, 36 predicted proteins | sample DeeMarSWOR324_28_FD_19970 | JGI IMG/M metagenome (IMG submission 19970) | reverse complement strand
TATATCGTATTGATATTATTCGCAATTACTCTCATCAATCTCATATACAGTAGATGCATACTTTTTGGTGTGATGTAGTAACCAAGATGGGGTTAGTCCTCTTGTTTGTTCCTCAGCTCAACAATCTCTTCAGTCAAGATCACGTATCACAAATTTGAAGGCTTCATCTCAGCGACCGATAGATTTTTCCAATTCAATGGTTGCGGGTTTTTTTCAATACAGTTTCAAAAGTCATTTTCACCCAACCTCTGGTCCAAGAACAAGATGTTTGTGTAGGGTCTACTTCTTGTTTCTCATAAGGAATAGCTCTAGCATTGTGGTTGCCGTTTAATTTGTATTTCATTCTAACAGGTCTTTTTAGCACTTGTGCAAGAACTCTTTATTATGCAGTTTGCCATATTCCTCTAGTTATCTATGTAATTTTATTCGGAGAAAGAAGGAAAGGTAATATATATTATCTTTATATCATGTTAATACTACTTGCTCTTCTTCTCATCAAGCTCATATATGACAAATGCATACAATTTGGTGGCTGGCCACCCTTCCACTGCTCCCTTATAAGTCTTATCTAGTGGTATGCACCTTGTCTTTTTTCTGTGTATGTATTATCTCAGTTTCTCCCTATTCAGATTCCTTCTTGTTCACCCGATTTGGATTCTTATCCGCTTTGTTAAGATCTCCTTTTTCTCTGTAGAATATGGCTATACTTCTAAGAGCTCAGACATGGAGAAAGATCAAAGAGTTGTTGGGAAATTACGGAGTCAGTGTGAATGATTTTTACTGCGTACTAGATGCACTGATGGATTTCTGCGATAGAATGGCTGACATACTGAATGATGTGTCTCTTGTGTTTGCTGGCGCAGCGCTTCTTTTGTTCAATCCATGTCCACCAGCTAGTGGGTTTATTGCGCTTGGGGCATTATGTTTACAATTGGAGAGTCGAACATGGGATCGTTGGAGAGACATGTTAGAAGAGCTCCAAGACCTAGTAGATGAGGATAGAGAAAGATAACATGCGTTATGTCACTTGGTAAATTGAGCATCATGAAGCAGCAGAATGTTACTCTTGAGAAAAGTACTTAAAAGCTTGAATCCCAAGAATGTCATTATGAAAGAGTCAATAATGACGAATAGCTCAAGACAAGAATGCTTGATAAAGGTGAGAATATGGACAAAATAATGGAACCTGAAATGAGAAAAAGGCTGATAGAGGTTTTGATACTCTTGATAATTGTTGCAGTATATCTTTACTACTCTCTTTCTACCGGACTTTTTCGTACTTGCAGTGGAGCGTAGATGAAAACGGTTCTTGCTATTGTGATAGTTTTGACAGCCTACTGGCGAATAAAAGAATATAGAAAACGGCCTTACATCTATTACTACTTTTCTCTAGTTTTGTTAATAATGTATATTTTTGCCGAGTCGCTGCATAACAATTGCTTCGGAGGGTAGAAAGAGCGCTGTGGCGGATTTAATCATTCTAAAGAACTGGCGAGGGTAATTACACCAAGAAATCATCCATGTTGAAAATATTCTTCATCTGGTTTCCATCTGGTAGTATAAGTAGAGTATCATGTTATGGTCTCTGATGATAAATTGAGCGCTTTTCTTGTTTCTGCATGAAATAACAATATCTTGGTGTATAAAGATGTATTACAAACATGGTGACTATCTTCAAAGGAGATGTCATGAATAGGAAGGTATTATAAAAGTTGTTACAAGTGTAACAACAAATTCTTTGAGGTTAGTCACAAAAAATCAAGCATTGAGATTGATCCAACACCATAAATAAAGGAAGTAATCATTCTGAATTTCTTACAGCCTCTTCCATGAATTTTTCAAACCCTGGCACATTTACCATTTTACTCAAAAGTTCTTCCATTTTAACCATTTTTTCTCTCAGTTCTTCAAGCTCCTTTTGGGCTGTCTGATCTGCATGGAAGCGCTTAACTGTATCTGCCATCAATGATTCCTTGAGAGCATGCGAACACCACACACAGAAGTTCTTACCTTGTGGGTTTTCCTTTCCACATTGTGGGCATATTTGAATGTCCCTCACTTTTTTGGATTTGGAATTTATTAGAGTCTCTAAATAGTCTTGTGGCCTCAATTTATTGTAGACCTGGGTAGGCATCTTACTACCAGGTTTCCATCCAAACCCTGCGCACAAAAGCTCCCTGTTCACACCTTTGAACCGATTAAACGCAGTACGCCGCAACATGTAGGTACTGATATTCTTTTCTAATCCTGCCTGTTTTCCAAGTCTTCTAAAGATCCTACTTAATGAGTATGGACCCAAGTGTTTCTTTCCTTTCTTTAGATCATACCACAAAGGATAATCAGGATCATCAGGATACCCGGGATGTGCATTCAAATACTGCATCAAAGATGTATATGCATTTAAAGCGCAATCTAAAAATGTAGGGTCCTGTATGACACTCTCAGTGGTCAAGGGAATTGGAACAGGCCTGTATATTGTCTTTGTCTGAGGAATATTCACCACAATGTACTCATCATTTATTTCCACATCTTTTACTTTTAATTTCACACTTTCAGAAGGTCGTGGTCCCCACAGCAAATGAAAGTCTAACACAGCCAAATCTCGTGGATCATCTTTAGCTGCCTTTCTCAATTTGGCAATTTCTTCGTCAGTTAACAAATCGTGAATCGTTACAGGTGATACATACCCCCCAGATCGTATCTTTTCTACACGCGGATCATGCTTATCCCCTGATTCCCACCTCAAAAATGCTTTCAACTTAGATCTCCTCCCATGTAGAGAAGCTTTTCCGTATTTTTCCTGCCATTCACTGAGCAAAGGCTCCAGATCATCATACGTGATTTCAGAGAAAGGTTTCTTGATAAAAGGAACTATTGAATTCAAAAGATCAAGGTACGAGCACACAGTATTTTTCGGGTTCGCAAAGTTTGCGTATCGCTCTTTTATGAACTTTTCAAAAACCTCTTTCTGTTCTTCTGTCCAACCATATTTCTTATAACTCTTTTCTACTCTTTCACGTATCTCTTCAGACCTCATAACCACGGTAACCCGCCCTTCTTTATAAAGGTTTCGGATAGGATTTGAACAAAATAAGATAATCCCTGTTAGGTATTACTCTCGAAATATCTGCACATTCAAGACGCAAGATAGAGGGACCATGATGATGAGAGTCGTCAACTTTGAGGGTTACTGTAGGTCGATTCGGGTGCCTGAACAAGCAGAGGAAGAACTCATCCTTGACCTTAATGATACACAATGCCCCTGGAACGTGGGTACATATAGACTGAATTCTCTCGAAGGAGTTCTCGATGTTGAACGAATAGATGAGATTGGGAGTGTTGAAATCACTCTTAGTCCGCTCCAGCTCTCTAATGTTGTATGCGGCCTCACGCCTCCATCAGTGTTACAGGAGTTGGGGATGATATCCTGCTCTCCTGAAACAGCAAAGAAGCTTGACGCAATCTTCCCTGTTGATTCTTTTACTTCATACTTCAGATTCTAATAGAATACGTGGCAGGGTGTAGTAACTGGCTTGCAGTATACGGATTATGTGACATAAGGGATTTTATGCAAATGGTTATAAGAACCCAGATGGTAGGAAACACACGATCAGATAAGTCGGTTGGAGTCAGAAATGATCAAAAGCTCTATGTTGAAGGAGTCTACGAGATGGTTAAATGACTGATAAAGCAGCCACAGGAACCATTAAGAAACGCATCCCGCCCGGGCTTGTATTATTTCTGCTTGCGCCCATTCTGGGAGAACTTCTCTCAGGTCATCAACCACCTTTGGAGTTTTTTAACCCTTTAAGCTTAGTCATTCTGTCATTACCTTACGGCTGTGGTGCGCTGATCTGCCGAGAACTGGTCATTCGCTGGGGTAAAGGTCGGTTCAGCTTACTGCTGCTCGCTGTAGCTTATGGTATCTACGAAGAAGGCATCGTGGTGCGCTCGTTCTTCAACCCAAATTGGGGAGAACTGGGACATCTCGGAGAATACAGCCACGTTGCTGGTGTAACCTGGACATATGCCGAGCTCTTGATTCACTTTCATGTGCTGGTGAGTATTACTGCCAGCATTGTACTCGCTGAGATATTGTATCCTGAAGAGCGGCATCGAAGTTGGATCAGCACTAAAACGCTCATCTTCTGTTTTGCTGCCCTGCTGCTCTGGATTCCTGCCGGATTTTTGATGATGTCTTACATTCCCCCAATAGAATTGTACATTCTGACATGGCTGACCCTCTTTTCGCTGATATGGGCTGCCCGAAATCTACCAGCTCAACCACTGCAGCGGCGTACGGTCACTGTTCCTCGTCCGCGTTGGTTTTGGCTGCTTGGAGTCCTGAATATGTCCATTTTTTTCTTTGCAGTTTTTCTCACACCTCAACATGATATACCACCTTATTACGTGACTGCACTGTTCCTCATCGTTTTGGATGGTGTTACACTGTGGCTCGTTCTACGCTGGTCTGGAAACGGCTTTGCTTGGGATGATCGACATCGTCTTGCCTTCATTGCTGGTGGACTCTCATTCTTTATCTACGCGTGTATTGATCATGATCTTGAAAAATGGGAAGGATTGAGCATTGTGGGCATCATAGCAATCATTGCACTGTGGCAATTAAACCGCCGTGTGACAGCTCGCGTCCAAGGTGAGAATAGCAGCCAATTTAGGAAAAGTGCAAACTGAAAAGTGCATTCCACAGTGCCTTTGATTGAGAGAGAAAATGAATGATATTGTCAGAGATGTTACACGTGTAACACATTGACTTAAAAGACAACCTCTCAAAGGGCTTTGGGACAAAATTCTCAATCACTCCTTGAGGATTATTACATATGCCCTCCTTCCAATATACTTTTTCTGTGCATCAACCTTTGCACTATTCCCATGAGGAGTTACTTTCTTCTCGTATACGACCTCCACTTCATCTGTGAGCGTGATCTTATCGTGGACAATTTCAACCTTTCTCATATATAGGATGTCCATGGGAATCCTTATAAAGGTTTCGGTCAACTATACAGCATGAGAAGACAAACCTTATATAAGGACATCTTGATGAGAGTGCATGAATCTCGATAAAGCTTCTGAAATTGTATGGAGTGAATGTATGAATTTAAAAGAAGGAGAGAACGCCTTAATTGTGTGTGACAAGCCACTGAGAACTATAGGAAGTACCTTATTTGAGAAGGCTGTAGAACTAGGGGGTGAAGCCTTTTTCCTGGAAATGATTCCGCGACAAATCCACGGAGAAGAACCACCATCCATGGTGGCAGACGTCATGAAATCTGCAGACGTAATAGTCATACCAACGTCAACCTCTCTCTCACATACAAAGGCCAGAAGAGAAGCATGTGCCAAAGGAGCACGAATTGCCACCTTACCCAATATTACTGAAGACATCATGATGAGAGCCATACCAGTGGATTACGAAGAGATAAAAAAAAGATCAGAAGCCATTGCAAACCTATTGAATTCAGCAGATGCTGCATATTTAACCACAGAAAAAGGAACAGATCTCACATTACCTCTCAAGGGAATGAAAGCTGAACCTGACTTCGGATTGTACCATAAAAGAGGAGATTTTGGGAACTTACCTGCAGGAGAGGCGTACATTGCTCCTCTAGAAGGAGTATCAGAAGGTACCTTAATAGTGGATGGGGCTATTGCTGGTATTGGTAAGTTAGAAGAAGTGGTGACCATCACAGTAGTAAATGGAATGGCAAAAACTATCGAGAACTGCCCAGAACTGGAAAAAATGCTGGATGAACACGGTGAACGAGCCAGGAACATTGCAGAGTTGGGGGTGGGAACCAATGACAAAGCAACAGTTGTTGGAAACATTTTGGAGGATGAGAAAGTGATGGGGACTGTCCACGTAGCTTTAGGGAATAATGTGCTCTTTGGGGGGACTGTGGATGTACCCATACACCTGGACTGCATAGTACTGCATCCCACCTTAGAAATAGATGGTGAACTCGTCATTGAAAATGGAGAACTACTGGTTTAATTGATAGTGGATGTTTTGGCTTTGGTTTTGGCTACTCATAACCTATCACGTATGCTCACACAGTCTCTATCAAAGTTGTAAAGCACGCAAAGGCACCTCGGCTGTTCTCCTGTAGAGGCTGTCACTTTTACAGAAATTTTTAGTCTCGCACTGCAAAAGCCAAAAACAGAAGAGAACCTAAAACTTGTTACACGTGTAACAAAATGAAGACAACCGCCACTGTTGGACAACCTTTAAATAGTAACCTATTTAAGCTGTGAATAGATGTAATCACATGCAGAGAAATAGACAAAGTCTGTGAGTTCGGCTGTTAGAATCTCTAGGATTTTCTGGTTCAGTTCTCTGCAAAAAATTCAGACTTCAGTCTGAGGAGAGGAAAAAAATTGAAAGGAACAGTTAAGTGGTATAACGCCCGAAAAAGATTCGGATTCATCCAAGGAGAGGATGGAACAGATGTCTTTGTTCACCAGTCTTCCTTACCAATGGGAATGCTCCTCAACGAGGGCGACGACGTTGAGTTCGAAACAGAAGTCACAGACAAGGGACCAAAGGCAATAAACGTAAAGAAGCTGTAGAACCTCAAGTTTTAGAGAATGTGTGCGGATGGTAACCCATCTCATCTCTCTCTTTTTTTAATTGGGTTGTACTGTATTCATGTACTTCTTTCGTTCATTTTTGACTTTGTTGTCTCACAGGTAATCACTTCCAGTATTACTATTCGATTTTTTGATCTTCTTCAACCATTGGCAACCTAGATTCTCATAGTATGTTTTAATTCCAAATACTTGTTTATAGTGGAAATTGTCAGCTTCTCTGGAAGCTCGTCCACTACCCTGACCCCTCTTCTGTTCAACTCCTTTATGGCAAGCTGCCTTTCTTTTAACAGGGTTTGAGCCACTGCTTTCTGGTATAACTCCCTTTCTGTTTGAGGGTCACATCCTGCAATCCTGGTGATGTTCATATCTTTTACTGCCACACACACTGGTAGATGAGTTTTCTTGAGAGCTGCACAATACTGTATCAGTCTTTGGGAGATGTGCTTCTCAATCAAATCAGTGTACACGACAACTAAAGCTCTTTTTTTGTTCTTGCGGGAGATGTACTCAAAAGCTTTTTTGTAATCTGATTCGTAAGCATCTGGCTTCAGATTGTACAAAGCTTCCATGATCACGTTAAAATGGTATTTCCTGCCTTGTATTGGTATGTACTCTTTGATATCTGAAGAGAATATACAGAGACCAACCCTTTCCCCTAACCGGAGAGCCACAAAGGATACTAAGAGTGCAGAATTCACTGCATGTTCTAACTTGGTTAAATCACCCACCTGGACTCCCATGATCCTTCCTGCATCGATCATGAGCATGACATTTCTTGTCCTTTCTACCTGGTACACCCTGGAAATGGGTTTTCCCTTTTTGGAGGTAGCTTTCCAGTCAATCACCCGGTACTCATCATCAACTTGGTAATCCCGCAGCATCTCAAATTCTGTTCCCTGTCCATAGATTTTGGAGGGTTTAACCCCTATGAGGTTGAGCATTTGTTTTCGAGAAAGTAGATCATATTTTTTTACCATCTGGACATTGGGATATACTTTTGCTTGAGTTTCTAAATTGAAGGTATCTTCAAACACCCAAAGTCCTAATCTGCTCATTCTTCTGGTAAATACGTCACCAAAGGTGTATTCCCCTCGTTTGTAGGGTGTAATTGTATAGTGGAACTGTTCGGTCTGGTAGCCAGAGATTTTTCCTCCAATTTCTCTTTCAGAGGCTGAAAATTCCTGGGGATATTCATCTTTCACTTTTACAGAAAGGGGAACCCCCGATTTGTTTGCCACCTTGATCTGTATAGGATTCTCCACACCAATGGAAAGGATATAATCAAAATCCCGTTCCACAGAGAATGGCTGCTTCTGCGAGATGAGAAAATCAAACAGGAGTACAGCCAGTATGACCGCATTGTAGTACAGGATGACCCCTTCGAACAGCGAAAGTATGCAGCCTGCAGCAAATAAGAAAACGAACCGCACAGAAGGGAACACTATCTGGGCACCTCCACCTTTTCTAGACACTCTCTGATCACTGCATCTGGAGTCATTCCCTCAATTTCTGCTTCAGGTTTCAAAATTATCCGGTGGCGCAGCACAGGTGAGGACAACACCTTTACCACATCAGGGGTGACAAAAGATTCACCCTGCATGGCAGCAAAGCTCTTTGAGGTTAACAATAAAACAACAGAAGCTCTGGGGCTGGCTCCCAGTACTAAGTGGGGTGATTCTCTGGTGGCTCTCACCACATTGGTGATGTATTCAATGACTTCTGGCTGGACCTTTATGGTGAAGATTTCTTCTTTGATTTTTTGCAATTCTTCGTGGGATATTCTGTATTCGAAGTGGATTTGATCCAGCCTGTGAGCATCGAATCCAGACTGGTATAAATTCAAAATGTCATTCTCTTCTGAAGCGTGAGGGTACGGAATTAATATCTTCACCATGAACCTGTCTAACTGGGCCTCAGGCAGCGGGTAGGTCCCTTCGTACTCTATAGGGTTCTGGGTGGCGCACACCATGAAATCTGAAAGCGGATAGGAAACTCCGTCAATGGTGACTTGCCGCTCTTCCATAGCTTCCAGTAATGCAGCCTGCGTCTTGGGGGGGGCCCTGTTAATCTCATCTGCCAACAGTAAATTGGTGAAGAGGGGGCCTCTTTTTAAGTGGAACTTTCCTGTATCCAGATCGAACACGTTGGTACCTATGATGTCTGAAGGCATCAAATCTGGTGTAAACTGAATTCTGCGAAATTCTAAATCCAGCACCATGGACAGTGTCTTCACCATCAGGGTTTTGGCAGTTCCTGGTACGCCCTCTAGCAACACGTGCCCTGACGTAAAAAAAGAGACTAACAACAACTCTAAAAGTGAGTCATACCCCACGATCACCTTGTGGAGTTCTCCCTTGAGACGGGCAGCTACTTCTTGAAACATTTTTTTCACCTCTCATTTTGTAGATGACTTTTGTATTTTGTGTTGTCTATCACTTTTAAAACCTCTTCTTTTTTGGCTTTGTAATACAATTCTGCTGCTGATACAACCAGTTCTGAAGATTGCACCTCTTGGGGAGCAACAGGCCGGGCAACGCCGAACCGTTTTCCATAAGCCACCAAAAAGAGTGCAAGAGTTATCATGAACTGAACAAAAAATGGGCGATATCCAGAAAACAACGTTCCAAAGCTCTTTAGACTGATCCCCTTCTCTTTCTTGAGATGATACAGATGGTACTCATCAAAGTAAACGGTATCTGAGAGAGATGCCTGCACCAGAAAGATTTCGTTATCTGCATCATTAACATTGATATTCCACACAATAGATGTATCACTGACCAAGAATATCTCTCCTTTTCCTTTGCTCATCACTATGATGACGGGATTATCCCCATCTGCAAAGAGGACATCTCCTGTATACGTCGTGAAGTACTGATAGTACTGCAGTGCTACTGCTTCCACATTCTGGGTGGACCTGTGATCTTTAAAAGGAGGAATCACCACACTCCTTTTCTGACCAGCAGATACAGTTGCTCCAAATGCCTTCATAACCTGTGGGTCATCGCTGAAGACGATTACTCTGTTTCCTTGACGCACCCATATAAACAGGTACCCCATTTCTGTATCAGAAGGGGGCCTGGCAGGTCCAATCATGAGTAATGTCCCCGATTCCAAATCTTTGAGAGAGGTTTCCACCCGTTCCACTGTCGTATACTTTTGGAGCAACAGGTAAAAGGCCAAACTCCCCGTGTCCTCCCGGCTTTTAAAAGAGTACGGGTTACGTTGAGGAGCATAGCTTTCCCCAATGGAAACTGCCACTGCAATCCCTATTATCAACAGAACCACAAACACACTCTGCCATTTCATGATACTGCCTCCTCTATCTCAGTAAAAGCATCCAAAACTCGGGCAAAGTCTGTCCCTGTAGCATTCTTGTTCCCATAGTATACCATGTCAAAGATGCGGGTTACCACAGTAAAGCGGTCACTGAAAGGGTACCCAGCGACAGTCTGCCTGTACTCAAAGTTTGTCAAAGAGGGATGGTACGCAATGACCTGTTTCGAATCTAATAGTACTAAGAGGGCCATATACAGCGCGCGCACAGCTTCCAGGTATTCTCTTTTTTTGGCCATTTCAACAGCTTTCTTGTAAAAGGCGGAATAATCCTTCTTTTCTATGAGTTTTATTATTTCTTCCTCTTCCTTTATTCTTTGGAATTGAGGTCCTCTTATAGAAAAAACAGATCGACTCAAAATAAAAAATACGAAGTACAAAACAATAGCCAACGCAATAATGATGAAAATCACTCTCAATAAAGATACAGGGAAATAACCTCCTTCTGTGGGAGAGGGAGTAATGTACCCTAATTCTCTCAGGATTTCCTCTATGTCCTCTTCAATTTGCTCAGGATTTGGAGGTTGAACTGCCAGCATTCTACTCCTCCTCACGATTCTTATTTTTAAGGGTGTGGAATCCTTGTATTTAAAGGTATGGTTCTTGAAGAATTGTCAAATTGTGAGCAGGTCTCTTGGGGTTGTTACACGTGTAACAATTCGCTACCTTCATTTTGTCTTTTTAATTTCTCGGTTCTTTGACGGTTGAGAGGTTTAATTTCTAATACCACTTTTGACAATCCCTTCTTGTGCTCCAGTTACTGGTTTTATAGAGGTTAGCCTTTTGTCAGTATTAACGAGCTCACAATAGGCTCTCCAAAAGGTCGAACCCTCAGTAAATACAGTAACTACCTGAACCAGTCAACATTTTGACATCATTCCTTACTCGGCTAGTTGTTCTACTCTCTTTTCCAGGTCGAATCCTTCTTTTCTGGCTCTCAACTCGAAGTAGACCACCACTCTCGTGACATGTACTAATGGAATAAGCAGCCCCTGTGCTACTGTGCCGAACACCACGTTGGGAGCACCCAGTAATTCCTCCAGAGTACCTGCTAGTCCTCCCATCAGCAATCCCATGAACATAGGAGTAAAGATGATGACATAGGGGATTAAGGAAACTATGAACATGGGTAAGAACACTCTGAGGGTGCATCCCTTCACTAGGTTCCAGCTTCTTTCCATAGGTTTATAATAGAAGTGACCTTCATTGACTACCGCAGGAAAAGTCAGCACCCAGCGTGACCAGATCAATGAAGCTAGTACCGCTCCAATACCCATGAAAACCACAGCTATCAAAAGTCCAGCAACCAATCCACCCGTAATGCCACCTGAAGTAACAGCCGCGAAAGAGAAAACCGCGAGAGGCGCTGCAATAAATATACCGGCAACTATTCCGATGGCAATTCCCTGAACGAAGTTGAAGACGAAGTAAGTCAGCCCATACCTCCACCAGTTTCGAAAACAGAACTTGTATGCACTCTTTGCAGAGGTTGGGGTTCCCAGAACACTGTCAGACGCTACCTTGACTACTGCAGAAAACGCCAAAGGATACACGACGAATACCCCAAGTACACCAATCACCAGTGTCATCAAGAGAATGATCAAGAGCGTATCTAGTTGTTGGATTGCTGATTCTGGTGAGGCTGTTTCAAGAAAACTTACATCAGCGGCTCCTGCACTGAACCTGCTGAACAATTCATCTAAAAGGTAGAACACTGTCGCGGGCAGATGTACAATCACTAGAAGGAGAAAATTCTTGCGGTAGAGTTTAATAGAAGAATCAAGGATCTCGCCCAGATTCATTGGCTTTAAATAACTCTGCTCCATAGTATAGGTATGTGGCTCTGTATTTAAATACTTTCAGTACAAAGCTCCAGGCCTCGCAAGTGCTCCAAGCTCACGAACTAAGGTAACCTGACGAGTACGTCTACCGTCATTTATCCTCTCTGGTCTTCATGCAGGGATCATTTCAGTTGTTCTGCTCTCTTTTCCAGGTCGAACCCTTCTTTTCTTGCTCTCAACTCAAAGTAGATGACCACCCGTGTACAATCCACCAGTGGAATTAACAATCCTTGGGATACAATGCCAAATACCACCGTGAGAACAACGAGGGACCTCCCCAGTGAGAACTCCAAGAAGGCGGAAGAATATTGGAGTATGGTTGGAATGAGAAAGACTGCAACCATCACAAAAAGTGTCCTTATCGTCTTACCCTTTACCATGTTCCAGCTTCTGCTCATGGCCTCCATTAAGAAGGTACGTTCATTGACCATGATGGGAAAGGCTGCTACCCACCGCGCCCAGAAAAATCCCGCAACCAGGAGTGCAATGAGCATGAAAACAAGTAAAATCAAGAGAATGCCTGCAACTGCACCTAGAGAAGGACCGGTAGCGTACGCATACGCAAAAACAGCGACAAAGACAGCAACAGGTATAAAAAGAACTATCGCCATGATGATGACGAGCGCAATTGTTATGATGACATTGGTCAATCCCAGTTTAAACCAATTTCGAAGGCAGAACTTGTATGCATCCTTTACTGAAGAGCGATTCTGCAACACACTGTCAGATGCCACCTTGGTGACTGCAGCAAGCGCCAAAGGATATACGAGCGCTACCTGAATGATTGCCAAGAGGAACGCAACAAAAAAGAAAGTCAAGTCAACTGGTTCAGGGGAAACAGTAGGCTGTGACAGAGTTGACAGAGTCTCAAAGAAGCTGAGCCCTCCAGGACCCACAAAGTAGATACTAATTAAGTTATTTACAAGATAAAAGAGTGTCAGAGGAAGTTGAGCTATCACCAGAGCAAAGAAATTTTTACGGAACAACCGGACAGCAGAATCGAGAATTTCACCAAATCCCATGGGCCTTACATACTGGCTCTGTTCCATGGAGTTACTCTGCAGCTTACATATTTAAACTTATGGTTTCACCGTTTTATCGGGACAATAGTGGTGGCTACCTTGTTACACGTGTAACATTTTTTTCTATTGATTATATTCTCACATTATTTGGTATATAAAGAAATTTAGAATTGGAAGCCATGAATAAGCAGCAGCCAGCAAGAGTCAATGGTATTGATTACATAACCAAATGGTTCTCTCAGTGTCTATCTACATTTGCATGTAGTTCTCTACTTTGACATTTCTTGACGAAAAGCTTTTTCTAATCCCTCAATGAAGTTTTAAGGTCTTTATTTGTCAATCCGATACTAATCGGCATTCTTATTGTGGCTGGACAGGACAAGGACGCCACCCGCAAAGCTGCTCAACTAATCTGTGAGGATAAATATCTTTTCGTATGTCTCCCTTTCTTCAAAGTAGATATCCACTTAGTCGGTTACGTCAAGCATGGCCAGCATGTATCCAAACATGGCACTCTGTATGTCAACCTGTATGTACCCCAGCGTGGATATCCAGAACATATCAGCCCAAAGCCGGCCGTATCGTAAGTCGTATACTCACACGTAACGTAACACGTACACTGGCATGTAGAAATGTATGTGTCTACATCAAAGACTCTTACAACGCTATTGTCTGTAACAAATTTAGGGTTCAGTGTGCACCCATTTCTAGTACTGTAGGTAAAGGTGTTCATCGATGTAGGTAAAAAGCTCATTTTGCAGCTTGCCTGTTCAATTCTGAAGGTGTAAAACGGTGTATTTGATGTTCGCGGACTGGCACTAACAACACTTACTAAAAGAGCAGAAAAAGCTACCCCAATCACTGCTATTGATATCTTCAGATTCCTATTCATTCTTATCACCTCCATTCCAAGTGTTACCAGAGTTTGAACTACCTATATAGACTATGCCATATACAATGCATGGTTTATCACCCATTTTGGCAAGTCCTTATATTTTTGGGGCTTTCAATTCTTATAAACTTTGGGTTTGCATTTTTTGTGCAAACCTAAATCTCCAAATCACTGTACTTAGATTTCCTTTGTTCTGTGAGAAAGATGAAATTGCCAATTGTTACACGTGTAACATTGAAAAACTCTTCCATGGTCAAATCTACTTAATTTTGCTCCTAGTCTCAACCTTTTTCCATGAATTTGTTGGGTCTTCAGATCTCCTGTACGCGATTATCATCTACCATGTCGAATACGAAGCTGAAAGTAATTGCAAAATCAACTTGAATGAAGAATGGGCAAAAATTCGCAACACAAGTGATCGAGACATAGATCTTTCATCCTGCCCAGCATCTACAGCCCCCAAAAAGGTGAATTAAATCGTGAAGTCAAACGTGGTTATCCATAGTACTTGATACAGCTTTTGATGAATTGCAGACGTTCTTCAAAATTTTGAGGTGGTTCAACCTGAAGCTTCTCAGCCATGCGCGTGGCCAGCTTCTCTGCAATGATTGAGGATTTGTAAGCGGGAAGTCGGTACCTCTGCGTGATAAAATCCCTCATCAACTGGTATTCTTCGGGAGTAATCAAAGACAAGCCCGGGCTGTTCTTTACAACGTTATCGTACAGTGTTTCCTCAAAAAATAACCTGTCCAGTTGAACAGAGTGCACCCTCACCACCACTGTGCCTGCAGCAAAGTCTCCCAACCGTTTGGATTTGTCGTTGAGCATCATGGCTACAAACCCCACTAGATAAGTTCCAGGGAAGATGTCTACAAACCGGATAAAATTGCGGGTCAGCGAGTCCACCAGATCGATGGGAGATCCATCTTCCTTGATCACTTTTAATCCCAACGCTCTTTTTCCAATAGATCCGCCGTTGAACACCATCTCACTTATGACAAAGTATGCCCAGGACGAAGTACCCACCACCACATAGAAGAGCGCAATAAAATAGGCAGAGAAAACCTCTCCCAGACTTTGTGAGAGTTCTGCTGCAACAAGAAATCCAAATGAAACCATGAGAATGATGAAATAATCCAGAAAAATAGCAGGTAATCGTGATCCTACTGTAGCAATATCATACCGGAGAGGGACGTTCTCAGCAGTTTTCAAGGTGAAGTCTTCCATGCACAGGTTATGTCCACCTGTTGAAAAACTTTTGCATCAGGATTGCCAATTGGGTGGTTATCTCACTTTTGTTACACGTGTAACAAAAAATTGGTTTTATTTAACTAAACTCAAATTTATGATATTTTAAGACATATACAATTTTAAGCACTTTTTGACAACTTCGGCACAGTTCTTGGTGTGGCTGTCTCATTTTGTTACTGACAGACTATTTCTTTGATTTTTGATTAAAGGATTAAAAGATTCAGAACTGGTGTACTTTTTTGAAAGTGCTGCAGTCAAAATTGTCAAATTCAGTAGGACTTTAAGGACATACTTTAGAACCTTGAAAAAATGATCAAAAGAGAAGGTGTACAGCTACTGATTATAGAATGTTCACAACAACAATACGCTCTATTGTAGAATCTATTGTTCACGAATTGGAAACGAAATGTTTATAAATCGGAAACACTATGTCTTCAATATGGAAACAATAGCGAAGGGATTACTCTCTTCAGATGTAAGAATCAGGCTGCTTAAAAAGATTTTGAACATGAGTGAGAGGAACCTGCGTGTACGGGAGCTTGCTCGAGAAGTGGGGGTCAGCGCTGGGTTTGTTTCAAAGTACATGGGGAAATTGAAGGAGAGCGGCATTATTGAGAGCGGTGAAGTCTCGCTGGTGAACCCCAAGGTGAGAGTTCTAAAGATATTTCTGAATATCAATGAAATTATTGATAAGGATGTGGTGGGAATAATCAGGGATTATATCAAAGGGGTGAAAGGAATTGGGATTTATGGGAGCTGGGCTGATGGTACCAATGTGGAAGGCAGCGACCTTGATATCTGGGTGCTTGTTGGAGGGGAGGCTCCCGCATCTGTAAATTCTGCAAATGCTGCCGCAGAGATAGAGAAAAAAATCAACGTGGAGACATCGTTGTACTTGTTAACAGATGTGGAGCTTGAAAAACTCAGAAAAAGCGAGAGCCCCTTCTACTACTCACTTTTTAATTCATTTGTGCTATGTGGTGAGAAAATTGCTTAGTTTTAAAGATTGTTTAAAGCAAGGGTTGATAAGGAGAACACCTCCTTCCAGAAAGGCGGCTGAGGAAAGTCTGGAAACAGCGAAGAGACATCTTCAAGAGGCTGAAAAGAATATTGAGGTCAGCTCTCTTGATTCTGCTGTTGTAATGGCATATACTGCTGCTTTCAATGCAGCTCGATCTTTATTGTTCAAAGACGGATACAGGGAAAAGAGCCAGGTATGTGTAGTGAAATATCTGGAAGAAACCTATGGAACCAGGGGGATACCTCTGGATTACATAAGATTGCTTGATAAATATAGAAAACTCAGACATGGAGTGTTGTACAGAACCAGTTATGAAGCAAAGAGGAGGGAAGCGAAGGAAGCTGTAAATTTCACCCGTAAATTCATAGAATTCGTAGAAATATTGATAATGAACGAAAATGTATGACCTCAATTACTGTAAGTGAACTGAGGCCATTCCTCCGATGGAGTGGTTTGCGGAGAAGGTGGGAATGAACTACTCCATGTCTCCATGGAACAAAGCACTCATTGTGATTTACTAGAGTGTACCTGAATGAGAAGGGTTTCCACGGAGGAAACTTGTCAGACAACGCCAGTGTGTAAAAAACCTGCAATACCGCTACTTGTATTTTTATTGAAGCTGTTCTACTCTCTTTTCCAGGTCGAACCCCTCTTTTCTTGCTCTTAAACTGAAATAGATGACTACCCGCGTACAATTTACCAAGGGGATTACAAGCGCTTGGGCTGCTGTACCACATACCAGCAAGAGTGCACTGGGAAATGAATCCAGAATGTATCCTACAGCATCTGAAGAAAAGGTGATGACAAGCGAAACCAAAAGAATTAGTATCACAGCAGAAAACACCTTTATGGTGTACCCTTTTACCAGGGTCCAGCTTCTTTTCAAGGTTGTACCAACTGTATCTTCATTCACCATGACAGGGTAACAAACTGCGAACCGTGCCCACAAGAAAAAGAAGGGGAAAAACCCTGCAAGTAACACCACAAGGAGTAGTACTAAATCAACAAAGGTTATAACATCAAATCCAAGAGAAATGAGGAGTGCAGCAACGATAACAACAGATACAGACCCAAGTACAACTAGTATTCCAGTTATCATGCTGTTGAGTAACCCTGGTTTCCACCACCTTTTTACGAAAAATGTGTACGCGTTCTTTGCTGAAGATGGTCTTTCCAGAATACTGTCAGATGCTACCTTGGTCACTGCAGCAAGTGTTACAGGGTACACAAATAAGACATAGATTACAGACAGATTAAAGGCAATCCAGATGAAATGAGGATTCTTCTGCAACAAAAAGGATGTCAAAGGATCAGAGGGAGGCCGCCACAGATATAAAAAGTACAAGAGAGAATCAAGGTGAGGGTATCCAAACAAACCAAAAAAAGAAATTACATGCATTCTTAAGGTATAAAGGCTAAAAGAGTTATATAAGAGGTAAAAAAGAGTCAGAGGAAGCTGAGCTCCAATTAAAGCATGAAAGTTTTTCCTGTAGAGTCTCACAGACGCATCGAGCATTTCACCCAATCCCATGGGTCGTAAGTACTGGGACTGCATGAGATACATTGGTGCATCAATATAAAATGGTATGGTTGTTATAGTCAGGGTTTTAGTGTGAGCGATTTTTGTTTTGAATACCGCAAATTAACAATTAGTGAAAAGGGTTGTTACACGTGTAACAGAAACAGGGTGACCAAGATGTGACCTGTGAAGGTGCAGTTGTCGTAAAGGTTAATTCAGAACCTTCAAATGTTCATTAATTCGGTGCTGCCATTTCAACTGCAATGCTGTAGTACTGTCAAAAGGTATTTATGCGTATCTGTCCAGGAACCTCTATGAGATATGAAGAGTTCATCGACACCCATGAAGGGCGATGGAACCAACTGCATCATCTCTCTCAACGCATCAAAACACAGGGGTACTCCTCTTTAACATCTGAGGAGTTGGACTCCTTCTTGCTGTTATACCGGCAGGCATGTGCTGATTTAGCGTATGTCAGGACTAACTTCCCTCACAGCAGGGGAGAAGAGTACTTAAACAGTCTGGTAGCCACAGCACACGGTCAATTGTCGAGAGTTCGCCCTACCTCTTTGAAAAGGGTGGTAGATTTCTATGTAAGAGTATTTCCACGCCTTTTTGCTAAGAATGCGAAATTTGTGGGGCTGGCCTTCCTCATCTTTATGGGAACTGCCGCTATATCTGGGGTGGGCATGGGATACAACAGGGAATTTTTCATGAACATATCTCCTATACCTGAATACGTTTTGGAGGAGCGAGCTGACAGAGGGAGTGTGGGTCCCAACATGGATGAGTTTATTGCTCCCATTACTTCTTCTTTCGTTCTTGTGAATAATATCCAGGTGAGTATTATGACTTATGGGACAGGGATTGCTTTAGGGCTGGGGACTGTCTTTTACTTGTTTATCAATGGAGTGATGTTAGGGGTGGTCACTGGATTTTTTGTAGAACGGGGGATGGGGATAGCGCTGATGGCTAATATTCTCCCCCATGGTATATTGGAATTAACTGCTATTTTCATCTGTGGAGGGGCTGGGCTCATGTTGGGTGAGGCAGTGATAAACCCAGGAGAGGTACCGCGTTCTCAGGCCGTCCAAGAGAGAGGTAAGGAAGCTACCCAGTTAGTGGCAGGATCTTTTCTTCTGCTCTTGATTGCAGGGGTCATTGAAGGTTATTTCTCCTTTGTGGAAACCATATCAAATGAGGTTAAGCTATCATTTTGCGTACTTCCAGCAGTGTTCTTGTATGTGTACTTGTTGAGGCATTTATGGAAAAAATAGGACCCACTTGAGAGATGTTATAAAATGAGAAGGAAAGCCAGATTCTAGTTCATGACTGGAAACCAAAGACCTTTTAGGGGCTAAGTCTCATTACAAACATGGAGTGGATGAGTAACCATTACGTACAAAAGGCTTATACCTTCCTCAAGAAAAGCGGGGTTACCATTTCAGGAGTCTGGATTGACTGTGGATGTGGGCGCGGCTACTATTCGAGGGCGTTAACTCTTCTGGGAGCAGCTCTCGTTATTGGCATTGATGTTCGTATGAGATCTCTTAATTACCCAATTGTGGCATGTAGGAGCGATTGCAGTCATCTACCTGTGAAAAATTGTTCTGTTTCAGGATTTTTATACGTGAATGTATTACACTACTACAAAAAACCACAACCTTTGCTGCAGGAAGCCCATCGAGTCCTGAAAAAGAATGGATACATTGTCATCATAGAGTATGACCAGTCTGCCCCCACAGGCTGGGATCCATACCCTCTGCAGTTAACCCACATAGAAGCACTCTTATCCAGGGTTCATTTTGATGTTGTCACCAACGTCTTAGTTGATAAAAAATACCGCCCGAAAAACGTGGTGGTAGGGAAGAAACTCATTTTTAACGATCTTTGATCTTTAATGCATCTTCAATAATTTGTGAGTGATCAAATGCTATTCTCTCAGGTAATTTATCTATATCAATCCAGAATGCATCTCGTGCATCATCTCCTGCAGCTACCTCTCCTTGTACCACCTTCATGAGGTAAACCACAGAAATAGTATGTCCTCGAGGATCTCTGTCAGGGGCAGAATACACTCCCGTCAACGAGACAATGTCGCAGTCCAGCCCTGTCTCTTCTTTGACCTCCCGTTTTACAGCATCCTCTGTGGTCTCCCCATACTCTACAAATCCACCCGGCAAAGCCCAGAAATCTTTGTAGGGGTCTCTCCCCCTCTTGATCAACAAAATTTTTCCCTTTTTTACAATGACCGCATCTACAGTCACCCCAATATTCATAAGAGCCTCCTGAACCAGATTGACACCCACCCTATCTTGGGTATCTTCAGCACTGGTTTTCCAATGACACTCGATTCGGGTACTCCCTTCAAGGGATGATAGTAGGTGTCCTGGAAGGAGTTATTATCTCCCTTTGTCACAAAATACAGACTACCTCCCTCTTCTACAATGTCAATGATTCGGTGAACGATAGGGATACCGCCCCCTCTGGCTTCAAAGACGATGATATCTCCCACCGTCAATTCGTGAGGATCAACCTTTTTGATGAAGACCACATCTCCCTGGTAATACACAGGTTCCATACTGCTGGAACTGATGACCCTGTAGGGTGGAAATACTCCTAAAACAACAAATAGTACACCCTGAATTAACAAAAATATGACTACTGCAATGCCAATATCTGTTAATTCTTTTTTTATACGGGCTGTGGATACAGACATCTCATCACACCAACGAACCCATGGAACCCGATCCGGAGCACGCCGATCTTTTCAAGGAGCTGCCTCAGCCAGATCTGGACCCACCCTATCTTGGGCAGCTTTATCACTGGTTTTCCAATGACGTGCTGTGCAGGTATCCCCGGGTATGAGTCCTGGTAATACGGATCTGGGAATGGGTTATTATCTCCCTTGGTGATGAAATACCTCTTTTCTCCTTCAGTTCTGACCTCGTGAACCCTGTGCACAATGGGAATGCCGCCAAAGGGTGAATCAAATACGATGATGTCACCTTCTTGGATTTTGTCCACATCTATTCTTCCCACCACCAGGATATCACCCTTGAGGTAGGTGGGCTCCATGCTGCCAGATATTACCACGTACAACGGTTTTTCCACACCAAGGGTTACCATGAGACAGGCTTGAATGATCAGGTAAAGGATTACAGCAATAATAATGCCTTCTCCAATTTCGCGTAGTTCATGTTTCCAATCCATGACATTCGAACATCAAAATCCTTTATAAGGGTTTTGGAAGGAAGGGGCTGGCTACTGGTGAACAGTTGTCTCAACGTGTTACACGTGTAACATTCTTGGCTTCCATAATAGTAACTGTTTACTTCATTTGCTCTATCAATCTCCAGGAACACTTCATCTTTTCTTTATTTCAGCCTGATGTTGAATCAATTCTAGTGTTTGATTCTTTGTGACTATCCAAGAGTTGGCGTACCAGATTTTGTGCTAATATATCAGAACATATATCATGTATGCAGATGTACGGGTGGAACCTGACAAGAACTGCCATCGGTTCTATTGTGATGAAAATTATGTGTATTTTTCAGAGAGAAAATAATGTGAACAATGAATCAAAAGAAGAAATTGATGTCAAAAACGAGCAACGTACAAATGCGTATAATTCAGATAATAAAGACTTGAAATGTATCACGTCAAAGAATCCTTGTAAAGGGATAGGAGATCCTGGCCCTGATCTGGTGAAGTCTGGAGAGAGATTGTCCACTTTCGGTGGTTGTTTAATTTTGTTACACGTGTAACAAAACCCTTTCTCAATTATGCCCTTTTTGATATTGTGGGACATGTAAAATTCAACCGAATTTTCTGACAACCCGAATTACAACTCAAAAAAATCTGCACAGCATATAACTGTCAACTACTTATAGTCACAGAAGACCGCTGCAGAGCTGAACTCCTTTATCATCTTCTTTGTCTGCATGTCAACAATGGTATAGAACATATCTCTGCTGACATCTGGAGAGATCTTCAAAACTGACAAGTGATCACCCACTTCCATGATGACAGGTGTCGTGGGGACTAAAGAAAATAATGAGATAACTGATTGATTGTAATCAGAAGAGAATAAAAAACAGTAGTTCACGTAGGTTTTAGACCCTTGAGGGTAAAATTTCTGTGCGAATAGTACAGTGATGATGTAAGGTTTCATTCTACATATGTTTCGTACCGCGCTTTGATATTGCGCAGTAAGGGGGTTACCTTCTTTCTTATGTTCATTTTAAAGGCGTGGTATAACTTCCATTGATCTTCTTCCCAGTTCAATGGTGGAGCCACAGTATCACCTTTCACCTATGGCCACGGATGATCTGATCTTACTGCTGTCAACCCTTCGTACGTGATGAACCACTTTCTGTTGTCACCTGATTCTGTTGAGTGTAAAAACCCTAAAGAGGTTAATTCCAAGAGAAAGGTATTCAATTCATCTTTTGGGATTTTTAGGTTCCCGGTTTCACAGATCTCCACAAGGGTTAACCCTTCTCTATGGTTCACAAGGAGTTCAAGGATCTGTTCCTGTACAGGTTGAAGTAGTGTATCACCCATCTAATCACCTGGTAAGACTTTTCGTGCCGGCGACATTTCTTTTAAATGTTCAAGGAATTTTCTGCCCTTTTCTGTCACTTCTGCCGTGTCACCTTTGATTTTGATTAATCCACAGTTCTCCAGGTTTCCTAACAACGATTGGGTCTCTTTGACGACTGCCTTTATTTTGGTGATATCCTCTTTTGTACATCCACCAGTTTCTACAACGTGATCCAGAATTGCAGCTGTTACTCCATCGCCCAGTAACCCAATGACATCATCCTCACCAATGTGCTTGTGTGAATCCACTTTCTGCACACCGTTGACAGTGTCTTCCATGTTCATGCCTCCTCTGTGGGTGTGTACCACTTTGTGTATATTGTGACTTCTGAACGTAAGACGCCTACCCTCTCTAACTCTTTTAATACATTCAGAACAGAAAGGTAACACCAGCCAGTCAATTTGACAATATCCTCACTTTTTATTCTGTTGTCTCCACTTTCTATTACCAGAGACTGAATCTCTTTATAGTTTACGCCTAAGGGGCTGCCTTTTGATACTATTCCAGGGGCTTGTCCGCATGCTATATTCAATTGCATTTGTATTCCTCCTTTTTGCTCTCTTTCATCTTCCCCTGGAACTTTGGGTGGTGCCTCGCATGGTCTCTATTGGAAAACGTAGAGGTTAAGGATGAGAGACGAGGCACTGTATTTCCCCGTTCCTTTCGTGTTTCTTTCAAATTCCCTTCTGGTGGAGATTCTGTAAACCTCCATAGTTGGGCTGCCCTCAATCAAGGAGTCATCCTTCTGGCAGGAACCTCTCAAGACGGTCCTCTTGTCAGGCAGCCCATAAAGGTTGAAACCATGTCCATGATCAGAAACAAGATCCTTTCCGTAATATTGGGGATTAATGCAGATTCAGACACGGTCTCACTATAAAGCAGGAAGGGAGGAATTCACAGAATCTGGTCCCGAAAAAAGGTGAAATCCCTTCTTTTAGGCCACCAATTCTATCTCACCCTTCCCCAATCGGGAGGAAAGAAGAACTGGATGTTTAAACCAAAAGGGGGTGAAGGTTTTTGACCGAAAGCACTATTCAGTCTAGCACTATCTGGTTCTTCCTTCCACGTCTTGTTTAGAGCCTTCATATACTTTTCTGAAGGCTTGTGAACCACAAGTTAAAGACTACGGTTCAATTTCATTCTGTAAAGTTATGTCTCCCTCTTTCTTCCCTTTGTATGAGGAGAGAAGAAGTGAAACGTTCCCTCTTCTTAGAGGGTGAAAGATCTGTGCCGAAACACCTTGGGACATAGCCTTACCGAAAGATTTATATAACCAAATATTAAGGTATCGTTGGTGATCACACGTGAAATCCACTTTGTGGAGGTTTTCAAAAGACCCGTATGAGATCTTTAAATTAATCATAGAAAACCCAAGAGCAACTAAAAAAGGAATGGCCAAAAATTTGAATGTTAGTCCAAGTAGTTTTGACATTTGGTGGAAATTTGCCATTGAAAACCGAATTATTATCCTTCCTATATTTAGAAGGAAATCTTACCTAAATTTCAAAGAATACTTCTATTTCTTAGAATCTGATGATCCACATAAATTCTTTAAGAATGCTCAGAAAAATGACAACGTAACATACTGTTCAGTCCAGACAGGTTTCGCCAACATCCAACTTATTTCGAAATCTGAAATTGATTTGAATGAAAGGATCATCTTATCAGGCCCCCGCTCTAATTATTACGTTAGCATCCCTCTAAACTATACGCACAAGGATAGTATTTCAAAGATTGATGAAAAAATGCAAAATATCAGGAGGATACGTTCAGAATCTCCTCTAAAATTCTATAAGAAGTCTTACGGTCCATGGGGTGATTTGGATGAAGCCATTTACTGGTCACTCTGTAACAATGTAAGAAAACGATTTATGCATGTCATAGAAGAGACAGGTGCCTACTCTGATAAAATCTTGGATTGGTTCCGTAATAGAGATAGGTTTGGAGATACTATTACAATGTTCTTCCCTGAAGGAGAAAAATATTATCAATTAACATTATATATGATAGAAACAAGCTACGATAACATCTTAATTGATATATTTTCCCAATTACCAACGTCTAGTGTATTCTATCGAGTAGATAAATATCTTATAATGGCAATTTACATATCTTTTCCATTTGAAGCAAGATCTCTGGTACGAAGAATACTTAGTTTATTAAAAGAAAAGAAGTTGGTAAAAAATTATACCAACTCAATTGTAGAATACGGATATAGACCAGACTAACCTGGAAATCCTCCGCCACCACCAAATTCTCCATCGCAAGGTGAAATTCCCTCACCAAGCGGGTCGAATGGCCAGCCTTTCAATTCTTGCATGTTAATCACCTCATGAGTTATGAGAACCTTACACTATAGAGGTTTCGTATGCTGTTTGAAAGCATTTTGTACAACCTGTAACCTTCTAAATTCGGTGGATAAATAATGAACAAAAAATTATTGCACTCAAATCTGAATGAGAGTAGGTTATCTAATCATTCGGCATTTATCTCAAATTTGCTACACGTGTAACAGATGAATTCCCTTAGTCTTAAAAAGCTTAATATAGACTGGCAATCTCTGAAAGCAGACTATGACATGTGTTGAACTCTGGTCTAGACGAGGGGAAGCATTCACAACTCTTCATCACAAGATAGAACATTCTTGCATAGAATGCATTCTTAAAAGGTATATTGTGTGCATAATTGCAGATTATCGTGTCAATGTCTGCATTATTTTTGTAATATGTTTTATTATTTCTGAATTGTGAATTATTCTAAGACTCCTTTGTTATTGAAGACGTTTGCCACCAAAAACCTTAAAAGGATAAAAAGCATTTAAATTGCGTGCAGAGTTTCCAAAAAATGGCGAGTGCATGTAATAAGGGTGCGGAGATTACTAGAAGATCTGCATGAAAATGCAAAAGGAGGAAGAAAGATGAGCAAAATAAAGGGGTTGGCCTTGGTGGCTATGCTGATTCTGTCACACATTATTTACGAGACTCATTCAACCCAGAAAGTGATAGATTCTGTGGCTGCCACACAGGGTGTGAATGTACCTCCTGTTGTGGAGATTCTTCCTGATGTATCAAGTGGGAAGGCTCCATTAACAGTCAATTTTGATGGTGAAGCATGGGATCAAGATGGAGAAATAGTATCTCTAGAGTGGGATTGTGAAGGAGATGGACTCTTTGAATTTGTAAAGAGTCTGCAAGGGTTACAAGGGGCTGAAAGAGTACAGGCTGTAAAACAAGAGTTACAGAGAAAGTATACCTATACAAAGCCCGGGATATACCATGCATTGGTGAGGGCAACTGATGATAAAGAAGAGAGCAGTATATCATCAGTGACCATACAGGTTTTCTCTGGTAGACCGTGGTTAGATATTGTGCCTTCGAACAAAGGTGAATTTGAGTATATGGCGTTGGCGGGGTATGAAGCCTTTTTCAAAGATGATATTGCTGAAGATTGGAGTATCCGCTTCCAGTTAAAGGATGCATGGATTTCATACAAATTGGAAGATACCCTCACCTTCTCAGATTGCTCCCAATAAATCCCTTTCTGATCCAGCTTCTGTGGCCAGAAAGGATCGATTCTACCGAGTTACAGCCCAGTATATATCAGCATCTACAGTAGATTTGGTGAAAGTTCTCGAATTCTCCTACGAGGGTGATGGATACCTCACCTGGTCTTCTGATGTTATAATCAGGGACGCTCAAACGCTGCAGTCTTCCATGCACTTTGAGTATGATTCAAAAGGAAGGACAATTGAGAGAATATCTAAAGATGAAAATGGTATACAGACTGAGAAGATCGTTTATACTTACAACGGTAATAGCAAAGTTGTCCGCCAGGATGTATATGCAGGTACATCAACAGACATATCCTACAATGTGATTACAGGATACGATAACAAAGGCAATATAGTCTACACCAAAGACCCAGAAGGTGCTGAACACTTCTACTCGTATGCTAACACAAGTTCTGAAAATCAATTCGTAGATTCCAAAGGTGCACCTGTTAACTTGTTCAGCAACCAATTCTACACCAACATTATCCCCTCAAACTGTCATATTCTGCCAGTAGGAGCAGCTTCTATCAACAATGGGAAAGTCACAGAAACCTACTACCAATATGGTGGTAATGGTAACCTTATAGAAACCAGAACCTTGTTCCCTACCCGGAATTATGCAGTATTTTCTGGCACTTTCGATGAGAATGTTCAGACTACCTTTGAATTTGATCTGACAGGATTAACTATCACAGATGGCATTTTAGTCATATCCAGTATAGCAGTTCCTTATCTAGAAATATTGCATGAAACTCAATCAGAAACAGGAACTGGCTGGCAGAATTCAGGTTCTTGGCAGGGGAAGTACTTTTTAGCAGATTACATCAGGTGCCACGATATGGATTGTTTTGATGGCCAAACCAAGATTGGTCCCTTTGAGCACTACCCAGGATCACCCAACTATACTGGATACACAACCTGGGTGGAGGACAGAACGCAGTACGTCCAGACTCACTACTCAGCAGTGGTCAACGAATACCCAGAAAAAGTGGAATACAAGCTCAACAGTGGTTCATGGACTGTTATTACCGGTAATTTAGGTTCGGGAACGACTTCCGTCACTGTTCCAACATCTTCTTTTTTACAGGGCTTAAATACATTACAGTTTCAGGAGTCCAATACGTACTCCACAACATTTGAATGGACATTATACATAGATCAGGGAGCCACACCGGAAGAGTATACTGCCAGTTCTTCATATGATAGCTATGGGAATGTAACTTCAGTCACTGATGCCCTCGGTAATACCACTCTTCTTGGATATGATTCGCACCACCTCCATCTAACATCTGTTACGAATGCACTCAATTCCACAGTCTCTGCTACCTATGACTTTAACACTGGGTTGGTAACCTCCATAACAGATGCACAGGGAAATACCACTTCATTTGAGTGCGATGTACTGGGAAGGGTAACGAAGAGGATCAATCCAGATTTGACAGAGGTAGAAGTGGCATACAACGATCAGAATAACTGTGTTACTCTCTATGATGAATTAGATCACTATGCAATCCGTTATTACGATGGGTTGAACCGCTTGATAAGAACTGAATGGTACCTTACTCCCACTGTTAATGTGACAGAAGTATATACCTACAATTATTTGGACAAAGTAGAAACCAGAACTGATCCAGGAGGACATGTATACTCTTGTGAGTACGATTCATTTGGCAGGCCAACCAAAATGATCAACCCGGATTCCACCTTCAAACAGATCCAGTACGATGACACTACAAATACTATTTCTGTTTTTAATGAAAACCAGCACAAGAAAGAGTACCACTACGACTGGGTTGGGAACTTGTTACAGGTGAAAGAGTACACAGATTCTGTAAATTACTATTTAACTCAGTACACCCACGATTCAGTAGGAAATTTAACCTCTTTTACTGATGCCAGGGGAAATACTACTTTATACCTTTATGACTCACTGTTTGGAGTAACCCAAGTTACATACCCAGATTTAACAACAAAGACGTGCACGTATGATGCTTCTGGCAGTATACTCTCAAGAACAGATTTCAATGGCACTGCCACATTCACGTATGATGCACTCTACCAGTTGACAGAAGTTGTGTACCCGGATCAATCTTCAGTTTCTTTTGCCTACGATTCAAATGGCAACTGCACGTTGATCACAGACCCTGCAGGGTACACTACCTATACCTACGATAACAGAAATCGTCTGCTATCTGAAACTCGGACAATTGAAGGTGAACCCTACACAGTGGGATACACGTATGATGCTACATCAAGACTGGTGTCCTTGACCTATCCTGATCAGAGTGTCATCGCCTACGAGTATGATTCTCTCAATCGGTTGACAACGATACCTGGATATGCACAGTTCACCTACAATGATGATTCACTCCTTGTTAACATGATCTATGGTAATGACACAGTAACGTCGTACCAATACGATAACTGCCACAGACCTGTATCCATCCATACTGAAAAGAGTGGTACATACCTTTTAACCATGAACTACTACTACGATCCAGTGGGGAATGTGACACAGTTGGACTACAATAGGAGACAGGGACAAGATTGGATGCAGTCTACAGAAATCTTTGGCTATGACTGGCTGGATAGGTTGGTGTCAGCCCAGGGTGACTACGGTCTCCTCTCATACTCCTATGATCCTGTGGGAAATTGTTTATCACACAATGGGTTAACCTACACGTATAATAACATGAATCAACTGGTTTCCATGAGTGATGGCACTGTATTCACCTATGATCAGAACGGGAACACCTTAACAGAATCTGGTAACACCAACTGGCTGTACACGTACGATACAAGAAACTTGTTAACACAGGTAGAGAAAAACCAAGAGATAGTTGGTCAATACACCTACGATGGAGATGGCAGAAGAATCAAGAAAACTGAATGGATAGATTCCTTACAGGAATACCAGACTATAATTTACTTTTATTCTGGTTTGAACGTCATCTATGAGAAGAATTTAGACACAAACCAGGAAGCTACCTACATATATGGTACAACGGGCAGAATAGCTAAAAAAGTCAGTGGATTACAAGATTACTACCATACTGATCACCTGGGGTCTACCAGGTTGATAACGGATGAATCAGGGAACATTATCACAGATGTATAGCTAAAGTAGTAAATAATCGTAAATTGGCACCATGACAAGATCACTCTCAAAGGCAGAGATGAGCTGGTCTTCCAATCCATCTTTGTTCTTCCACAGTATGAGAGCAAGCCATCTTTTGACTTTTCGCCAGACCTGTTCTACTGGGTTTACTTCAGGGCTGTAACTGGGGAAGTATTCCACGTGGAGGCAGTCTGTATGCTGTTGGTAGAAGTCCTGCATGTGGTGCGAAGTGTGATATTTGGCCTGATCTATGACAATGACGATTTTACCGAACTTTTCAATCAAAAATGATACAAATTGTTCAAATATGTCACTGTTAAAGTTTTCTTCTGTAATCTGGTAGACAAACTCATCTTTACTCAAAGCACCCAAGACACAGAACCTTTCTTTTCTTTTGTACAGGTATTGTACTACGGGTTTACTTCCTTTTAAAAACCATCCGTATGTTAAATAGGGTTTCACTGGGAAGATGCTTTCGTCCAGAAAGAAGACACGGAATCCATCTTCGACGTAAGGTCTGATTCTTTCTTTGAAGTTTTTTTTAGCTCGTCTTGTGCCTTTTTGTTGGCTTTTCTGTGTTGAGGTCTGGGTTTTTGACAGGTCATGCCGAAGGCNTGGAGAATGTTCTGCACCTGACGGGCTTTGTATGAGACGTTGTATTCTCTTTCAATGTANTCACGCGCTAACTTTGTGGTCCANNANNAAAAGGGAAGTCCCACTTTTTGTGGAGAATCTAAAACAACTGATCTTAGATGGGTTAACTGTTCGTCTGTTAATTTTCTTGGTCTTCCCGGTTGTTTTTTGTCATATCTCCTTTCAATACCTTCTTCATACAAGCGACTGCACCAATCTGCCACGGTCATCAAGGGAAGCTGAACCCTCTCACTTATCTCTTCATAGGTCATACCTTTTTTTCTTAAAACTGCTACTAAGAGCCTCATTTTAGCTTTTGAATTTTTTTCTTTTCGATATAACTCTGTGAGTTCCTCTTTGGTATGTTCTGGGAGAAACGCTTCTCCTTTAGGAATCCGTGTCATTTACATCACATCTCTTAAATTTATAATATAGTATATCTTAGGAGGTATATAAACTTTACGCAAATTAATTACTTATGCTATA
>JGI2171J19970_10000162_pt1 | contig 30071 bp, 35 predicted proteins | sample DeeMarSWOR324_28_FD_19970 | JGI IMG/M metagenome (IMG submission 19970) | reverse complement strand
ACATCTTGATCATTGCAGGTTCAGACAGAGACGCTACCCGTGCAGCAGCTCAGTCACTCATCGACCAGCTGTAAATTCTTTTCTTTTTCTTCTTTTTTTGTTTATCTGCTTTCAGCAATATGATAGTATCAATAGATCAATTGCCCTGAAAGATCCATAGTTGTGAGTCTATCAAGATCAAATTAGTAGACAGCAGCTGAAACGAATCGAAAGAAGACAGCAAATCATTACATGAACCAACAAGAGCAAATGCAAATACCAATCGGTTGGCAAACCTTTTTAATACACTGCTTTTCATCATTCTCATGAATCCAATTATTCTCATACATGGCGGAGCATGGGACATCCCGGACAGTCTTGTAGAAGCCCATGTACAAGGAGTCACAAAAGCAGCTATCTGCGGCATGCGTGGGCTGAACCACTCTGCTGTGAATGCTGTTGAAGCTGCTGTATCTTCCATGGAAGATGATCCTGCGTTCGATGCAGGGACAGGATCATTCTTGAACAAGGATGGAAAAGTGGAATTAGATGCAGTCATTATTGAAGGAACTTCCATGGTTGCAGGAGCAGTTGGTGCAGTACACAGAATCAAGAACCCCATAAAGCTCGCCAGAAAAGTGATGGAAAATTGTGACACCATCTTTTTGGTTGGTACAGGAGCTGAACAGTTTGCTGCAGAACAGGGGATAAAATTATGTGACAATGAAAATCTAATCATCGAAAGGGAAAGAGAGCGGTGGAAAATCCTTTCAAGAGAGAAAAAGCCTGCAAAAGAATTCTTCCAGAGAGGAACAGTAGGCGCTGTAGCCTTGGACACCAAGGGAGGATTAGTAGCGGGAACATCCACAGGGGGGACACCTTTTAAACAGCCTGGGCGTATTGGAGATTCACCTATTTTGGGAGCTGGCACCTATGCTACACACGAATGTGCTGTATCCTGCACTGGGTGGGGGGAGGCTATCATGAAGGCGGTAATGGCAAGGACGGTAGCAGATCTCGTAGAAAAAGGAGAATCTGCCCAGGATGCAGCAGAAAAATCCGTTGATATTTTGAAGAAACGATTTTTAGGATATGGCGGCTGTATTGTGGTAACAAAAGATGGAGATTACGGAATAGCTTACAATACACCCCGAATGGCACGAGCTGTCTACACTGCACAGATGTCTGATCCTGTGGCAGCAGTTTGATTACTGTATTACCTGCACGTGTTGAAAATGAAGGTCAAAGCGGGCCTGTGGGGATTCGAACCCCAGACTACGAGGTATCTTCAGTGTTGGATAGAGGAGCTTCCGAAGCCTCGCGCCCTATCCTGGCTAGGCTACAGGCCCTTACCCCTACAATGTCTGAAAGGATAAAAAGGTTTCCATTCTCATTCTCAGATGCCTGGTTCTGTCAATGAATACCTGTTGTTCCCGGCGGAATTGTCACGTCTTTGAATGCCAATGTGTTACACGTGTAACATTTCAGATAATTCATCATTTCATCCGCAATTTGATTATAAAGAGAAAGTTCATGAACTTAGGGAGGTTTCATTCTTTGACAATTTGACAACCTCTTGGTTAACTCGCCCCACTAAGGGACAGGAAGGTTCCAACTATAATATTCACTTCCATTTTTTTGGCTGACGAGCTCTCATACGCTTTCCCATTTCTGTCAGCCGTTTTACCCTTTCCTGGACTACAGACCCCGGCATCATCTTTCTTTCCACAATGAACCTATTTCTCAGAATAGGGTCTGAAGGAATACCCTGCCGGTATCTCAAAGAATCTGCATCATAGACCACCTGAGAATAATTTAAAACAGATTGAGAAGGTAACCCTTCTCCAAATTCTGAAACTTCCTTATATATCTTCCGTAAAGCAGAAATTAAATCTTGAGGCTTCCCCGTTACAACTGCTGAACGTTCATCTGCCACAAACTCTTTCTCCACGTACAACCTGGAATACACGAACCTGGTAACTGGATCAAAGAACAAAAAGGTCTTCATCACCGATGCCACCGTCTTTACCAGAGAATCGTTGGATTTTACGTGGGCCAGTTCGTGGGCAAAGACTGCCTTGACCTCATCGTAGGTTAAATCCAGGAGGCCGTCAGTAATGATCAATGCAGAGTTGGTTTTCCTTCCCAAGGTAAACGCATTGGGTACCTCATAGTGGGTGATGTACACTTTTGGAGGTGGTAATTTGAATCGCTCAGCCACTTCTTTGACCAGCATAAGGACCTGGTTATCCTGAAGGGGATAAGCTCTCATAGTCTTTAAATGAGGGACAGTATACACGTATTCTATTAAAGATTTTCCCAGAATAACAGCCACCACCAACACGAAGAAGACACCTCCATACATGAAGAATCCACCCCATTGAAAGAGGAAAGCACCCAAAGCAGTGTAGAACCCCAGTAAGAATACCACCATGAACGACAATGCAAGACATCTGGTTTCGGAATCTGTGGGGTGAGACTTGTACACAGTATACATCAGAAAGAGTAATCCTGCAAACACACAAAGTAAAAGAAAGGGAAGGAAGAACAAAAAAATCACTCGTGTTTACTGATTTCGTCATGCAAAGCAGACATTCCTGATTTACCAAAAATGGACACAAATTCATCCACGAACATTTTGGCAATCCTCGGTTTGACATCCTTTATAGAGTAAACGTAGCGAGTCCCACCTCTTCCCGTATCTTCTCCACGCATGAGGTACCCCTTCTCATGGAGTCGCTCCAAGGTTGTGGATACTGTCGTATACGCAATGTTCTTCTCCTTTCGCATGTATTTGTACACATCTCGCACTGTTCCTTGTTCAATCTCGTTCATACAGGATAGGACCTCCCTCTCCAAGGGTCCTAGCATGAGCATCACCAAGCTACTATTGAGACCGTACCTATATAAATGTTGTGGTTGGAATTAGATATACACTACAGTTTACGTATGAAAAAGAGGTATTTTCAGCAAAAAAAGTAAAAAGGGAAGGATCATATGAAGAAAAAGAAAGAAATTCAGTAGAGTTCACCTTCCACATGCTTGTCTAAGCCCACCTTTTTCTTCCCCAAGAAGATGGAGAGGATATCGTACCATGCTTTCTCGTATCCTCTCTCAAAAGCGGGCCTGAAAGCTTCCTCAGCTATTCTCCTGGACTCTCTCCTTTGCTCTTCCAACCTTTTCTTTGTTAGTGATCCAGAAATCATTTTGAGAAAGATGCTGTTCACCTCTTTGTTTTCCACTGATGCCACAATCCCGGTCAACGCTTTTCTGTATCCCTTGTCGTAGTCAGTTGACCCTGCAAACTGGTTGACCATTTCTGAAGCTTTCTTTGCATCTCCTTTTTTTAAAGCTTCCATGAAGAGCTTCATTCGGATTGGATCCATATTCCTCCCTCTACAACCTTTTGGGCTACCTCAAGAGCTTTTTCCTGCAGTCTTTGTGATACAAAGCCTTCTTTGACTCTCTGCTCCAGTTTCTCAGTGTCAATGATGCGCCTTTCTTCCACTTCTACCACATCCACTTCCAGATCCATGTATCTCACCTTGTAGGGGTAGAATTCCACTGGTGTGGCAATGTTGTAGTACCGTCCTTTTAACTCTCCATCAGAGGAGTAGTAACTGTGAGCAAAGACCCATTCTCCCTCTTTCATTTCTGTGATCACTCTGTCCCCCTTTTCTTTTCTGACCCCTAACCCATCGTAGACGCCGTAGGTGTGCATTCTGCGCTCCATGGTCACATATGGATAGGTGAACTGCTGAACAACTGCTCTGCCCAAGTGCAGCTTCTCTCCTGTGGGTTTGACATGCTCCAGCAGAACCACATCTCCTTCTTTCCAGGGATTGAAGTCCCACAAAAGCTTGTCCAGTTTTTCCTCTATGGAGTATTTCGGCAGAAGACTTTCAAAAACATCCACCACTAAAGAGAACTCCTTCCCTGATGATTTCAGCTTGTGGTGGCTGTGTGCTGTGGGTAGGACATTATTCCTGATAAAGTCTAGTCTCCTCTTGCTTTCTCCACCGAAGAGAATGTTTACGTGCTTTTTTCCCTCTCTGAGTAATCCAGTGTGAGAAGCAGGGAACTCCATATTGATGCGGTGCATTTCTTCTACTAGCCCCTGGACCTCTGTTTCTAGTATTTCATCCTCACAGCCTACCGCCGCAGTTCTCCACAAAAGCCCATATCCAGGAGAGATTTGAAGCTGGTTTGCCACGTGGTACAACCTGCGCCTTTCCTCAGAATCTTCCACTTTCCTGGAAATCTTTACCCCCTCTTGGGGAATGAGAATCGCATAATTACCACTAAAGGAAATTTTGGTGGTGAGTATGGGACGATTCCTAATTTCTGATACCTGTACCAGCACATCCCTCTCAGATGTTCTATCCTCCAGGTAACCAAAGAATCCACCCATGTCTATTTCACCCTTCCCCAGATTTCTTCCTTTGTATACACCATAGAGATCGATTCCTGAAGGAATGACAAAAACGTCCACGAAAGCCTCTCGCATGTCTTCCAGAAACGTGTTCAGTACGTCGCCACCAGCCACAATGGAAATACCCTGACGGTTGTAAGTGTGTCTGATGTCGATGTCAGGGGGTGAATCAAGGCTCTTAATCTCCAACCTATCCCGTATCATGGGGGAAACCTGACATATCCCATATCCCCGTCCTGCTAAAACCTTGGTGAGTGCTGTAGAATATATTCCTCTTATTCTTACTGTCGCATCTTTCATAGCTCACAATTTCTATAGGTGCCTTTAAGCTTTTCGAATGAAAAGGGATGTATACCACAGTTGGCAGTCTGTGGTCAGTGGGAATGATGTCTGTCTCTTTCTTTTAATCTTCGGCTTGCCAGCCCAAAGGCTAAATTCAGATAACAAATGGGTTACATCGCCGCGTTTTGGATGAGAGTGACAAAAACTTCAACTTGTGGAAATAACCAGTGATCAGAAGACATATTATCACCTTGAACATCGTTCGTGGGGCGAGCACAGATGCTAACCCTGGACCTCATTTATATGAAACCTCAAGAATACCAAAAAGACAGAATGTTACACGTGTAACAATGCTAGGACAACCAATTAGAAAGCCCCTCATTTATGAACAAGAGCATGAATCCTTCAGGGTTCTTCATTTTTCCAGTGCTCTCAGACAAGGTTTTTAACTATCCTCATCGAGAAAGAAAGGGGGCAATATAATGCGCAAAAAGGTCAAATTCCTAACTGAATCGGGGAAAAAAAGGATGCTATCCCAGTATGGAATTATTTATGACAAGACTACCCGCAATGTCCTGAGAGTGCACAACAGAAATGAGAGCTGGGGGCACTTCCTCACCAAAGCTGTGCTGTATAAGCTCTTCAGAGACAAAGGGTATGATGTATTAATGGAAGCAGAAACTGTTGACGGTGTCATAGATGTATTTGTTCTGGATTTAGAACTAGCCATTGAAGTGGTGTCCAATCCTTGTCCTAGAATAGCTTCCCGCAAAAGGAGTACGTACAAAGAGTTCACAGAAATGGTAATCGTCACTGTTCCAGAGATTGATACAAGTGAATTCTGCCAAAAAATTAAAGACCAGGTGCGCATCTGGCTTTAACCAGTTAATTAGATTTTCAAAAGAATAATCACAATTACCACCACAAAGACTGCAGCCAGGAATCTGTGAGGTGATTCTCTGACAATCCCTGAGTGAGACATCTCTTCCATCCAGGCGTAGTATGATGCTTTGGGGGTTCCATCTGGGGAGAGCAGCCCTGCAGTGTTAAACTGTTCAAGGAACGGGTCCATCATGGTCAATGTTCCAGGACACCAGTCATATGTCCCAAACCAGCAGGCAAATTCCATGTCTTCTTTGTGCTCTCGGATTACATCAAAGAACACATGGATGTACATCACTTGATACCCGGGATCAGGGTACGAGAAGGCACAGGTTTCCACAACACAAAACCGCTTTCCATTACACAGGTTGATACAGTATTCAAACCCTTCCCGCATTTCCTGTTCTGTTAACCGAGGCGGGGTCAGAGATTCCAGGGCGATACAGGCGTGATACGTGGAAATACCCACAAGATCGCAGGCAGGCAGAAAGTTGGAGATCATCTCTTCCTCTTCTTTTATCATTCCTGTGAATCCAACTATTACTAAAACAGGTATGTGGGGATAGTTCTCTTTCATATACTCATACATGTGTTGACATAATTCCAGATAGGGGAGTACATCGCCCGGGTGGCTCCGTAAGTAGTAGTTGATTTCATTGCCAAAGCTTAAATATGCGATTTCAGGATACCTCTCTAAAAGGAGGTGGGTGAATTGGTTCAGCCTGAGAATGAGGTCACAATCATCGAAAGGCATTCCTTGTAGATCGCGAGGAACATTCCGGATTTGGGAGTTCGAATTCACAGGGCATACCGCCAAAGAGGGGACAATTCCATACTTCAGACAGGTATTATACCACTGATCTACATTACTCCAGTTGTAGACGCCTCTATCTCTTTCAATGTCGTTCCAGTTGAACTGCCTGTGTTCTATCTGGCAGCCTAAATGATGAGCTGTATAAAATCCTTCTTCGAATAAGGTCAAATCTGACAAAGGGGCAGATACCCAGCAGAATCCCACAAGAGGATCAGATGTACTGCTCAGTGGGGCAGATACAAAGATTGTGAAAATGAGAAAGTAATGCACGCGCATGCTACGCCTCCCAGGTGCGCTGCACAACTTTGAACATGGTGTACAGGACCACGAACAGCATTACATACTTGAGAATATCTAATGGCCATATGATCCTTCTTCTGAAAAGCTCCCACACTAAAGATACCCACACTCCTGTTACGAGCCTCGTTTTGACACTGGTTTTAACCAGGCCCTTCTTCTGGGAAACAGTTCGTACAGATACAACACCCAGAAGACAAACCAGGACTATCATGGGTACAAAGCTCAAAACAGAAAAGGACATATCAATCAAAATGGTGAGAATCTGGCCGAGGACAGCTCCTGAAGCCAGCAGCAAAGCAGTTTCATAGTAGTTCTTATCCATGAGGTGTCTTATCGTTTGGTAGTAATAAGTGTTGCCCTCACACGAGTAAAAAAGGTGCTCTCTCTATAGAATCTGCAAGAAGCCAACAATGATTGGAGGTAATTCCTGTACCTGCGGCTGTGGTTACGCTGTTGAGCAAAACACTTAAAAAGGGTCAGTGATCAGTGTCTGCGAGGTGATTTAGAATGGCACTCATACCTCTGGCTTCAGTTGACAAACTGATCAGAAAGGGAGGAGCAGAAAGAGTATCAGAAGGAGCTGCACGGTTACTTGGTGAACATCTGGAAGCTGTTGCCACAGAGATTGCAAGAGAAGCTATCTCTCTTGCCGAGCATGCAAAGAGGAAAACAATAAAAGAAGAAGATATCAAACTCGCATGCAAGGTTTAATTGACTGGAGAGAATTAGATACTGGTCTTCTCTCCATTTTATTTTCTATTCTTCATAGTAGTAAAGTTGAAGAATTGGTTTATTTTTTCTGATTTGACCTGAAATTGTAGACAAATCTCTTTAATATGGCCACTGACGCTGGAAGAGTTGATCCCAAACACTATTGATACAAGAAAATGTTACACGTGTAACAAAATGGGATAAACACCAATAAACAACCACAAAAGGGGCAATGTAACTATGAAAGGTGAAGTATACTACTTGTTATGTCTATTCATGACAAAATGCTTTTTGGCCAGTCTGTACAGGAACTCTTTTTTGTCTCCCTGCTTTACATCTATGCCCTCATTGCTCAAATGTGCAATACGTAGATGGTCTATGAGAATAAACACCCTTGCCAAAAGAGCAAATGCTTTAAGTAACATCTCTGTATTATAAGAGAGGTGAAGAAATGAATAAGAAACTTGTTGTCATTCTACTTATAGCATTCCTCTTTGTAGGAGGAGTTATTAGTCTTTTTGCAGATGAGGAAGCTGTACCCTCAAAAGACACTGCAGATAACCATGAATTGAGAGAACCACACATACCAGAGTCCCAACCTAATCCGTGTGGTGAGGGGAATGGTCCTGGAAATCCTGGGTAGTCCATTTGCGATTCCAATGAAAAAGAGGAACTGAGTATCTGTATTCTTCAACGAATCCTGAAGATTGCATTGATCTAAGCAAATCAAGGAATTTGATATGTGGCACGTCTTTCTCTAGAAAAATACACGCACAAATCCAGCTTCTCACTTTGAGAATGGGACAGTGAACAGGTATCTCTTTCAATTTTCTGACGAGCTGGTTCTCATGGTTCGTCCTAAACAGAACATAATATGGATTATAATTTGAGTAACCTTTTGGATAGAAAGGTGTCCAGACAGTGCATTTTTCCATGACATTATGGAGGCGATCATAAAATACAGATTTAGATAAGTCCAAGCACCTGATGATTTCAATATATTTCATTCTTAAATCGTTTTTCAGCAGCTTAAATAAAGCCCAATCTAAATCATCCCAAAAGAATTCTTCTCTTTCAGGTGATACTATCTTGGATGTAATGAAATTACTATCTCTTAGAAAGCTCTGGAATTCATCGAGAAATAAACTCATGGACCTTTTCTCTATTTTATTGTACATAAAGTCACTTCTTGGTCCACTCAGAATAATATATTCAAATCCCTGTTCCATAGAAACATCGATTCTCTCATTAGTAATCAACATTAAATCGAACGCACCAGAACACACACATTGGTAGATGACTTTCGGATCATTTTTCAACTCCTCAAGAACAAAAGCGGCATCTTTGTACTTCAAAAGGTAGGCATATTCTTGGAAATTGGGAAACGATTTTAATCTGAGGAAAGGAGGAGACATTACCTCATCTTTCAAAGCCCATCTGTAAAGTTTGGCAGCGCTTTTATCATTAATTTCTAGGTTTCTTCCGATTTTTGAAAAATTCATCCGAGCCTCTTCTAGGAATAAGAGGTACAAGGAATAGTAATAGGCTTCTATTTGTTCCCTCGACCATTTCGGCATTTTAGACCACCATAACACATATTACTATCGTCTTTATAAATCTTTCTAAAGACGTGCAGGATATCACGGGATAAATCTAAGTCCAAAATTTTGTTTTCAGGACCATGAGAAAAACAGATTCAATCCCCACAAGGAAGTGAGATTGTGGATGAACTCTCTACTGAAAACAAAAGGAATAACGGGATATCTCCCTCTAAGAATGAAAAACATGGAAATAAAAGTGGAGGAGGTAATCCTGGGTAGAAAGGAGGGACATAATTGCCTAAAAGAAACAAAAGCTCAAGGCATACCTCAGAAAAAGACACAGATAAACGTGCAAGGTTTGTCTGTCCAGTATACGGAAAATCAGTAAGTAGACCGCATTTGCTGGATGTGCAAAGTGTCATTATAGAAGGGTGGTACTTTGTCCAGAGGACACGTATTGTGATTCCGAAAGTAGTTTTTGAGCATGAATCTATTCACTGCCACGATGAAGAGGAAGATATTGGTCTGGAAGAACTGCATACAGTGATTGCCGTGATTTTTGCAGAATTCGATGGCAAAGGAGATTGTACCGTATTTGACATTCTGGAGATACGCTCTTGTGATACTGAAGATTCTATGAAAGAAAAATCGATGGAAGTGGAAGATGGGTAAACAAAGACAATCAGGAGGTGGAATCATGACAATAGACAAAAGAGATCTGGAAAGAAAGGAAAGACTAGAAATAAACCAAAAAGGGTATCTATCAGAACTGTTCAACTTTGCATGCGTTTTAAGAGGAGAGGTAAAGCACCTGGAGAAGATCAAAGAGTACATTGTACAGGAGTACGTGGATAAAGGGCTGGTTAAGCTAATTAAGCCTACTTACGAGAAAAGAGAAATCTACATTTTAACGGCTGATGAATGGAAAGAGTACCAGAAACTGAAAGAAAAAGATGAAAGACTGATTGGATATGGATTCATTTAACGTGGGTGATACCATGGCTGACAAAATGGAAAATGAACAGAGTGTCACCTGTCCTGTATGCGGAGGACTACTAAGAGAACAGCTGCCGAGCATGGAAGGTGTACATGGGGATTTATTCTGGGATACAAAGCGCATACGCATTGTAACTTCTGAAACGGTAATAGAATGTGACTTTGACCACGAACGTGATGAAGAAGATGAAAATTTCCCTCTGGAAGTGCCTCACCCTCTGGTGGCTGAAATCAAGATGTCATTTGACAAAGGAAAGTGTACTGCATTCGACATTTTAGAGGTACGCCTTGGGTTGAGTGATAAGGAAGGTGGTGATATGGATAATTCATCTGACAAAAATGAAGGACTCTATTTTCTGGGTGCTTATGGGACACCAGACGTTCTAGAGTACATCAAAACCCATCCTCAATGCAGAAAAGAGGATTTGGATGTTCTGGTGAGGGATATCACTGTGACGGATTTAGTAAAAAAGCTCCAAGAAACTGGAATAATCACTGATAGACTGGAGTTAACAGAAAAAGGAAAAACTGTTCTGGAACGACTCTTAGAACTCAAGGTTTTGTTAAAGAATAGTAATTAAACTTTACAGGTGTGCCAATGATTACAGAAGATGACTTTTTCCAGGTGCTGGGTGCAAAAGGCGCCATGGAAATCCTCGAATATCTGAATCAGCACGGGGGAGGATTTTACACAGATCTCACAGAGGTCACAAACACCCTCACAGTGAATATGCGGTTACGTGAATTATTACTTTTTAACCTTATCCAGGATCATGAACTGGAGAGTGGAGAGAAGTGGTATTCCCTGACAGAGAAAGGTCAACAAATAGTGGAGCTTATGAAAGACCTAGTACGGTTAGTTGGGAGGTGTTCCAATGGATAGAGAAAATTCAATTTTCCGTGTTTTGGGATCAGCAAGTGCAAAAGAAATCCTTGAACCCCTAGTTGGTAGGTGGTACTATGGGTGAAATTTCAAAGAAATTAAAAGACTATCACAAAATCTACGAACAAGTGTATGAGAATCCTTCTATCCCTTTGTATCAGATCACCAAAAATACAGGTATCTCCAGGAGTACAGCCTCCCGGTATTTACAGGAAATGTATAAAATGTCCATCATGAAGGGACCTTTCATCTTTGTAAGACCTGCTCAAAATTACAGATTATATGTGGCATTCCTTGAATTTGAACATCCTGTACCCACTTATCTGGGATTTCATGGATTTCCCGATGTGATCCACAGAAGTTTATCTCTAGGGAGCTGGAATGTACTCTTGATCTGTGAAAAATTGATGAATTTTTCCGTGTCGAAAGGGTTCAAACAGTGTATTCACCAGGGTGCAAAGAGTGTAACATGCCTTTCCAAAGTGACATCAATAGACTGGGATCACTCCATAAAAAGGATGTACAGCGTAATATCTCCTCCCAAACAAAAATCCACTCTATACGAAGAAATCCCACACATCCCCTGGAATAATAAAGAATGGACTCTCTACCACAAATTTAGACATAATACAAGATCACGAGTCATGCCCGTTTTAAGAGAATCCAAAATCCGATTCGTCCAATACCAGAAGTGGCTTTCTGAACTACCCCAATTCGCTCACGTACAACCTGCTTTCTACCCTTACGGTCTTGATAGCTACTTTGTCATAGATTTCTTATTTCAGTCTGAATACCACAAAGAATTAACACACATTTTGGGAATGCTCCCTTCAACGTCTGTATTCTTTTCAGTAGGTGAACACCTTTTAGCCAGAGTGTCACTACTGAATAAACCCCAACAAAACGAATTAGTATCACTCATTTTCCACTTAGGAGAAAACGGGTATTACAAAACCTTTCATTCAGCACAGGTTGTATCAACATCAGAGGCTGCAACTTCAAAAAGGAGATGATACCCATGAACAACAACCCTGACGTCAATTCTCCGTCATGCAACCTCACCAACTGCCCTGTTACACGTGTAACAGAACAAACATTCGATTATTGTCAATTCCTTGTGGGCTAAAGAGTTGGTTTATTCTGATGTGAAATTGTAGACAGATCTCTTTAATATTACCACTGTTGGAAGAGTTGATCCCAGACACTATTGATGCAAAAAAATGTTACACGTGTAACAAAATGAGAAAAACACCAATAAATAATCACACAAAGGACAGTGTAACCTTATGAAAGGTTTAATACTCTGTTACGTCTATTCATGACAAATACTTCCTGGCCAGTCTGTACATGAACTCTGTTTTGACCTCCATGCTCTTTACATCTATACGCTCATTGGAGCCGTGCACCGTCTTTAACAATTCAGAGGGGAACTCCTTTGAGAGTAGAGAAACACCGTAGGATTCAATTCCTATCTTTCTCAAGTAGTAAGAATCGGTGGCTCCGGAAAGTACATAGGGGGCGCACGCTACATTTCCCAGAACATCTTTTGCGGTCTCTTCTATTAAGTGGTAGTACTCATTGTCTGCAGGCGAAAAATTGGCGGGATGGTGATGAACGATCTCAAATTCACACTCCCCCATTAAGGGTTCTAACTGGGTTCTCACGTACTCCTCATCTTGCCCAGGTAAGGTGCGGATATCTACCTCTGCCTCACAGTAGTCTGGCACAATGTTCACCTTCTTTCCCCCGCAGATCATGTTGGGAGAAACAGTCATCCTGGTGGTGGCCCTCAACCCTTCAGCAAAGAACCGATCTGGAATTGTATCTATGATTGAATCCACATTTTCTGACGTCACTTCTTTTTTCTCACCTTTTAACTGGAAATAGGTTTCAATCAATTGTTTTACCTCAGGTATTACCCTGACTTCAGGTTTAAACTCTCCTAGAGCTTTGACAGCTTTTGCCATTTTTACTACTGCATTATCCGCCAAGGTGGGCCTGGACCCGTGTCCTGAAACGCCGAAAGCTTTCAACCGGGACCAGCATGGTCCTTTCTCTCCCGTTTGCAGTAAGTACAGCTTTTTCCCATTGACATCAATGTATTCACCTGCCCCCTCGTTAATGGCAAAATCAGCTCTAATGAGGTCTGCATGTTGTTCTGTTAACAATTTTGCTCCCACTGTACCACCTTTCTCTTCGTCTGCCACTGCTGCGAAAATAAGTTTCCCTTTTAAGGGAACGTTCTCCCTTTTTATGCGTATCAAACTGTATGCTTCAGCTGCCACTAAGTCTTTGCAGTCCAGAGCTCCCCTGCCCCAGATGTACCCATTTCTGATTTCCCCTGAAAAGGGTGGAACATCCCAGTTCTCTTCTGAAACGGGGACCACATCAGTATGGGATATGAACATTAAAGCTTTTTCACCCTCGCCTATGGATGCTACAAAATTTTCTCTGCCTTTTTCTCCTATTAACTGGTGCTTAATTCCCTCTTCTGCAAACAGCTCGCTCAGGTATTGTGCTGCCCTCCCTTCATTCCCAGGAGGATTCACTGTGTCGATTCGGATCAAATCCTGAAGGATTTCTACTACGTGGTTCATGAGATCACCTTACTACAAGACCACCAGTAGACTGTATATTTATACCTTGCCTATAGCTTTGGGACAAAATTCATAATCACTCCTTAAATTATGACATGGACTCTCCTTCGGATATACTTTTTTTAGTGCATCGACTTTTACACAGGTTCAGTGAGGAGTTATTCTCTTCTCGTACACTACCTCCACTTCAACTGCCTTTTATCTCACTTACATTTATAAAGGAGAAACAGAGTCTATGATATGGAACGAAGAATGCTTGGTGTGTTCTCAGCAATTTCGTTCACGTCAGAAATGCGCCGAGGTATGCTTAGGGTCTTTCTCATTCTTTACTTGTATGAAGAAAGAGGAGCTTCTCTCGAACAAGCAGGAATCATTTTTGCGCTCATTATAATGGTGAATGCGCTTTCTCAGATATTTTGGGGCTGGATTTCGGATCGAATTGCAAAAAGAAAGCATTTTATCATCTTAGGGGAGGGAATTCCAGGAATAGCATTTCTGTTCCTCCCCAAAATTACAGATATTCTAGCTCTGGCTGCTGTGTTAATCACTGCTCAAATTCTCTGGTCAATGGCAGCTCCTGCATGGAAAGCGTTAATCGCCGAGCATTCGAGACCAGGAAAAAGAGGGGGAGTCATGGGAAAGATCACCACGTTTGGAGGAATGGGATCCATGTTGGGCATCTATATTGTAGGAGATCTAATAGTTCAGCGTGGTTATGCGTATCTGTTCTACTTTGGTGCTTTCTGTATGTTTCTCACAGCTCTTATAGCATTACTTCTTGAAGAACCCAAAGGGCTGCAACCATCCCGTCAGAAGCTTCTGAGTGCAGAACAGGTAAAAACCTTGTACACAAAGCACCGTCCCTTTTCCATGTTCACTCTTCTCGTATTGCTGGTGTTTTTTGCTGCTGAGCTTATCGAAAGGTTCATACCAGTGTATGTGAAGTTTTTGGGCGGAGATATCCGACACGTTAGTTGGTTATTCATACTTGAAGATGGGGTTGAGACTGCCTTGCTGACTCCCATGGGATGGTACACAGACAAAGTAGGGAGGGTGAAGATGCTACAGGTTTCTCTGGCGATGAGAGCTCTTGCTGTTCTGTTTTTTGCTGCATCACCTACATGGAGGTATCTGTTTCCTGTCATGATGATATGGAGTGCCGGGTGGAGTGCCTACAACGTGTCCTGGTTTGCTGTTTTGTCTTCGTTGACTCCTCGGGGAAGAAGAGGAACCTACATGGGATTCCACAGCATGATCACCAGCATTTCCAGTGTCGGTTCTGTTGTGGGTGGTTCTATTGCAGATGGACTTGGTCTCAAAGTGTTGTTTTTCAGCTCATTCGCTTTCAGTACATTTGTGACATTCTACTTCATCAAATGGCTCTTCAAGCATGATGTGACAATAAACGAATCAGAAAATTAATTGAAAGTGGATCATTATTGGTTTGAAACAAATTTGTTCTGATTGATGAAAAATCGCAGCATCTGGTTATCGGTGACTCCAATTCGTGAAGATGACTGTATTTCACACGTTGTATAGGGTTCAACCCAGATGAGATCACCAGTTATGTCCACCCCATTGTGTACAATAGTTATACCTAAAGCCTGGGTGAGCTTCCCGGGTCCTGTGGTGAGGTTGAAAATATTGGGGGTAGCTCTTCTTTGTTTCATAGTTTCAATTCCTAAAACAGGTTCCAATGCCCTGACTAAGACAGCTCCTGGGGTACCCGGGTTTTCAGTGACCACATTGAACAGAAAGTGTTTCCCGTAGATGAGGTAGATGTATGCTCTGCCTGCCTTTCTGTACATGGTTTGATTCCTTTTTGTTTTCCCTTTATAGGCGTGGCTTCCAGGATCGTTCTCTCCTCGATATGCTTCTGTTTCCACAATTATACCTGCAGTTCTCTCATCTTTTCCACCAATATCTGAAACGAGGAGGCATCCTAAAAGGGCTTGAGCCACTGTAATGGTGTCCTGCTCGTAAAAGGATCTATCCAATTTCACACATAAAAATGTGCATAACCTTTAAAAGGGTTTTACGAAAGGAAAGACATGAAGCTGGCTGAGAGAGTTTCTACAATAGAATATGCTATCCGGGATGTGGTAGTACCTGCCACAGAACTTGAGAAAAAAGGTATCGATGTTTTAAAATTGAATATTGGTGATCCTTTAAAATTTGACTTTGAAACGCCCAGGCACATGATTGAGGCTCTGTGCAAAGCGGCACAGAATAACATGAACTTTTACGGACCTTCTGAAGGACTTCCCCCGTTGCGAGAAGCTATCTGCAGAAGGGAGAAAAAGCTGAATAACAGGGGATGTAATCCGGGCCAGATCATTGTGTCCAACGGGATATCTGAGGGACTTTCCATGCTTTTTGGTGCTCTATTAGAGAAGGGTGACGAAGTTCTGGTTCCTGGTCCTACGTATCCTCCGTACATGGCTTATGCGAAATTCTATGGTGGTACACCAGTGTCTTACAGGTGTATAGAAGAAGAGGGATGGAGCCCTGATGTAGAGGATTTAGAAAACAAGATCAATGAGAAAACCAAGGCCATAACAGTGATCAATCCCAATAATCCCACAGGAGCAGTCTATACCAAGGGAGTTTTTAAAAAGATTCAAAGAATTGCTGCAGATAATAACATTCCCTTGATATCGGATGAGATCTATGATGAAATGATCTTCGAAAAGGAGCATTCCACCTTTGATATTACTGATGCACCCATGGTGGTGTTGAACGGGTTTTCCAAAGTGTACTTGGCCACGGGATGGAGGATGGGTTATGCTATCTTCTGTAACTGTGATGATTTGAAGGAGGCAGTTTTGAAAGAGGCAAGAATCAGGTTGTGTACCAACACATTGTGCCAGGTGGCAGCTGCTGAAGCTTTAGATGGTACACAGGAGCACATACCGAAGTTAGTGGACAAATTAAGGGAAAGGAGAGATTTCGCGTGGAAAAGACTGAATGAAATTGAAGGTGTGTATGCGTCAAAGCCTGAAGGTGCATTCTACATATTCCCAAAGATACCTACAGAGGATGATAAGCAGTTCGTCTTAGATTTATTGAAGGAGAAACACGTTCTGTTTGTCCATGGCTCTGGGTTCTGTCCTACGTATGGAAAGGGTCATCTGAGGTCAGTGTTCCTTCCCAAAGTGGATGTTCTGGAGGAAGCGTACAACCGGCTGGAAGAATTTGTGAAAGCTCACTTTGGTTAAGGCAACAGGACTGTCTGAATAGTAAACTTGTCGGTAAATCTGTAGAGAAGATTCGTGTAAAGAAAAGGTTAACACATTAAATGGAACGTGTAAAGAAATCCTTCTACAATTCTAGCTGTCTTGAATGCTTCAGTGCTCCGACTAACTAGGTGCGTTACCCAACACCAATTCTAATCGATGTCATCAATACCAAAGCGTTCACGAAAGCATGAACAAGGGCAGAGGCAGCCAAATTGTGCGTTTTAATCCACAAAACACCCAGCAATACACCTGTAATGGCGTACTCTGTCATGACAGTGGCCAGTGACCATACCAGGTTTTCATGTGTGGGCCACGTAGATAAAAAATATGCATGCGGAAAATGTAACACCCCAAACAAAAGCGAAGCAACCACCAATCCTCGCATCTCTGAACCAGTTACAACTGCTAACCGTGACTGTAAAATGCCTCGAAAGAAGAACTCTTCTGTAAATCCTGCTAGTAACAAAGCCAGAACAAAACTGACAGGGAAGACAATCACCAGTCTTGCGGGTGTGAAGAATACAGCCAAAATTTCTTCACGCTGTTCACCATTTACTGAACCCAAAATAACAGGCAAGAAAAGCAGAACTGTCAGAAGCATCATCTTTAAAGCTGTACCCAGGTCACAACGGGTGAGTCCCGCAGAGCTGAGCGTTTCACGCAAAGACCCTCCGCGAACAGCCCGTAAGAACCCCAAAGGTACCAAAAAAAGAAATAACCAGTTGGTGAACCCATTGACCACCTCCATGCCGTGAGCATCAGTGAAAGCAGCAAGCACAAAGACGCCCAAAAACCACATCAAAGCCAACCACAGCTCAATCCTGGACCTGACAGTGTCTACCGGATGAGGTATCTGCCCTCTGAACAATACCAGTACCACAGCACTTACAATAACTACACCCGCAGCCAGGAACAGAGCAGACTGCCATTCCCCAGGAACAGCAGACACCAATCCCAAAAAAGCCAGCCCGTACAGTACCATGAACCCAAGCAGAAATGGATCAGTCAACTTCCCAGTAAGGTGTTGGCTGCTGTATGCACTCTGTGCAGATCGTGGATTTGGAACCAAAGAGCTCATCTGTATCTCCTTGCTAGATCTTGCATGATCTCTACGTGCTGTGTATAAATTATCAACTGGAAGTATATACAACTGCTATTCAGAATTAGTAGATGGATTGAATGAAGCTGGTACTACTCTCTAAAGAGGAAGTTGTCACATCACTTCAGATTAAATTTGACGAAAGAACCTTTTGGCTAACAGATAAATTGATATTTCTTGGTGAAATAGAAAGATCAAATAATGAGAATGTTAACCCTAAAGGGGTTTGTCAAGTCTTAGAAGGCCAATTTGTTACACGTGTAACATTTCAGATAAATTATCATTTTTCCTGCATTTTCACATCACATTCCATTTATTATTGACATTTTGGTTTAAAAATGTATCAACCAGGTGTTGTCAAGTTTCTCTTGGCATGTCTGAGAATCCTTTGGAAATCAATACAATGAATGCCCCATTATCTTATTTCTCAAGGTCTTAATGCGGAAACTGGTACAATTTTGAGGCCTGTGTTTCCTCTTTCATATAAAAACCTATGGGGGAGAGATTAGTCTTGCTTAGAGGAGATACACCATGTGTGTCGAAATATTGCGATAACTGCGATACACGATTTCCATGGGCAGGAAGAAAGATTTCGTATAAGAGGGTGCATAAATGCTTTTCGATGATGCAAACTTATATATGCACTCACTTCAAATTAAGTTGAGGTGAGCTACAATGAAAAAGGGAGATGCACTGCTCGTGCTAGGATTATTAGTGATTGTGATAGCAGCCCTTTTGATGGTAGAAGGAAGCATTCTGGGAGATTGGACTACAGAAATTGCAGCCTTGTTAGGTATCGTAGGAATTTTGGCGATTGGGTTCGCATCTAGGTTACGGAAAGGGAAAAGTCTCTTCTAGCTGAACGAGAAGACCGAGAGCACCCTCAATCACCACAAGATCCTGGCAGAAGGAATCTATCAAGGAATGATTAAAGCGAAATTTTGCAGCAGTAGGAAAGAAATAGAAAGAAAGGAGAGGAGAGGATCCCAGGATGAGGATAATTACTTATGAATAAAAGAATTCTCTCTAAGAGTCCCTTATGGGCATGATTCTCATGGTATACTTTCAACTTCTTTGGACCAGAGACATTCCCCAAAAGTGACATTTCTGACTATCAAAAGTTACTTAAGATATCCCCACCCTCAAGAGTATAAAAAAATAAAAGGAGGTGTTAGCATGAATAAAAAGCAAAAAGTGTCATTTGCAGTAATCGGTGTAGTCTTGGTGTCACTTGCGGTCACATGTGTCAGTGCTGCCTCCTGGACATCGAATACACCCTTGTTTACCATGAGAATGGAACAGGCAAGCAGTAAAATGAACTTTTTACCTACAGAAAAAATCGCTTTTGCCTATGCCACTGAATCAGGGTATAACCTGAACTGTAATGCTGCAGCCGGTACTGGAGAACTTCTCGGTAACTGTACAGATTATGATACGACGTGCCTCTTAACATGCCCGGACTCGTGCGCGGGCACCTGCGATACCTGCGGAGGGTACACGTGCGATGAAACATCATGTCAGCCTACATGCCCTGCAGGTACATGCTCAGCCACATGCTGGGATACATGTCCGGTGCGTACGTGCATTGAAACGTTGTGCCACTGTCCGCCGTAACTGCTCCGATTGCGGTGAAGGTACTTCTTATTTTTTTTCTTTTTATATTTTGAATTATTTGAAGACACAATTTCTTGCCAGATTTCTCAATACAGATGACACAAATAAATTGAATTTCGTAACTGTTTAGTTTTTTGAAGACATCTTCCTCTTTTATACATAGTTAGGAGCTCATATAATAGTTTCAGCGTGTTGTACTATTGGGTGAGCAATAAAGGAATTGTACCCTTCATTTATTCCTGTGCTTCCTTTTTACCTTCTTTTTAATCCATTCATCAAGTCCAATCCTCTTTATCTCTTGAATATTTTGTGGAGCACTCTGTGATTCAGAAAGCCAGCACTGTAGCACCTGACAGGGATAGTATTCGCATTCAATACAGATTGTTACTCCCTGCCTTTTTCCACATCGACGGATAAGGCATAACCGACATTCGAACCACATTTGCTCTTCCGGCCCTTGGCACCCCTCACAGTATAGACGAGAAGGGTCTATTTCAATTCCTAATTCGTGCTCTAACGCTTGTGCTGTTCGTTGTCTAACTATGATATCATCTGAATGCGCAGCTTTGTACACTTCACAATCCGTTCCGCAGTAAATACTGCAGCGTCCTAACAGATGGTATGTATTCTTCATTTGTATCCTCTGTAGTGACTTCGTTCAGGTGCCATATAATGGTTACGATTTATCTAGTGTGCCCTATAATGAAATCGGGTTACATCCTGCACACCATCCAGCTCAATGAAGTCGTTCGAGAACTGCATTACTCTCCAGTAATTCCAACGAAATGGCATTTCCTCGCTCGTCAATAACTGATGAGTCAACAAAGGAGCACAGGCTTTACAGATAAATGAAAGAGATTCTTAAGCTCCTCTTGTGCACGGATACTATCCAAAACGATAACACCGCCTCTCGGTAATGTATCAGTTTCTTTGAATAATAAGTGCACTGGATTGTGTGATGTACTGCCCTCTTGTAGACTGGTATAACAACAGAATCCACGGAGCACTCAACTTAAAAATAGGAGAAACACCACAAGAAGCCTTTATCAGAAGATTAAGGCCGCAATCCCTTTGTGGAATGTTCTTGAAACGGATTGGAGAGTGATCAATATGATATCTAATTTCGATTGGAAACGGCAGCGAAAGAATATCAGGACTCTACAAGCATAAACCCAACAGAAACCTTAATAAATGAAAGCAGAATCCTTGAGATTGCGAGAGATTGTTATGAGATCAACAGAACAGGTTATGGAAAAAGTCACAATTTTTATTACAAGGAAAAAAGATTCAAGAATTGAATTGCTCTTACTCAGACACCCTTACGCTGGCATACAATTCCCTGCAGGTACAGTTGAGGAAGACGAAGACACTGATGATGCTGCAAAAAGGGAGATTCATGAGGAGACAGGACTGAAGGATGCAGCTCTGAAATCATACATAGGGTTCATGTATGAAAAGCTGCCTGAACATGTATGCCTCATATCACAAAAGACAAAAGTGTATGCAAGGCCTGATGAATCAAGCTTTGACTGGGCAGAATTTAGGAGAGGAACCTGGGTAAAAGAAATACGAAAGAAAAACAAATTCACACAAGTGCTATACGAAGAAAAGGATAAGTACCCTGAAGAAAAATATATCACATACAGCATCATGGGATGGGTGAGAGACGAATTCTTATGTCACACACAGAGGAGACATTTTTTTCACTTCACAGTCAGATGGGCAGAGGACAAGTGGACACAATTTTCAGACAGCCACCAGTTTGAGCTTTTCTGGTCTCCTCTTTATTCACTTCCAGAAATTATTAAACCACAAAACCTTTGGATAGAGTATGTCAGAAACGAGCTGAAATATAATTTTGGATGAATTCAGAAAGGCAGGACTGTCCGTGATGCCAGCAGTCTGATGAAGCTGAACGGTTACAGGTTATACAGTATACATTTCTCTTCAGCTGATCATGTGTTGCACTGTCAGATTTCATTAATTATTTTTTCACCAATAATTTGCAGGTAAAAAGGACAAAAATTGTTACACGTGTAACAACGAGAAGAACGATTGAACAGCGTATGAATGATTGACTGAAACCATCAACATTTTTTGTTCTTAGTCCTTAGTGTTCTTTCTTATTTCAGCTCTTGACCAGTGCTGAAGTGAATCCAGCCTAGCCAGAAAGCGCCCACTAAAATCAGCACCCCTCCAGCCAAAACGCGTCCAGTTGGAATCGTGCCGAAAACCATGTAAGCCATAGGGAGAACAAAGACAGGTTGCATGGTCTTAACCATACTAGCACGCGAGAGCTCCCAATAGCGATACGATCGAAAAGTGAGGAAAAAACTTGCACAAGGGGCCAAAAAAGCACCTAAAAGAGTGACCAGCCAATGTGATGTCTTCGCATTAAAATCAGCCTTACCCATGAAAAAGGTTAACAGTGCAATGGCTAAAGCTGCAATAAAAACTCTGTAGAAAGCAAGAACATTCGGGTGGATCCTTTCTGATTCTGTTTTTGCTAGTAACATCTGCACAGTAACAGCAATGCAGGCAAGAATCGTCAATACAGTACCAGTACCCACAATACTCCATCTGCCAACAGTAGATAGGCAGCCGCCAGCAACCATGATCACTATTGGAAAGAGTTCTTTCATGAAAAGCCTCTCACCCAAAAGGAGAACGCTGAATACAATGGCAAGCACTGGTTGAAAACGCCATATAAATGATGTAAAGGATGGATCAAGTCGGTCGAGGCCCTGCCAAGCGAAAAATATGCTCGCACTGGCTGCTAATCCCATCCCTATAATGTTAATAACATCGCGAGAAGGTAATAATACTAACTTATGCGCCTGTCCTGTAGCTAAGACAATAATAAAAGCGTAGACAGCTGCTGCCCCACTCCAGACTAGACTAAAGGTTTCTGGGTTGAACCCGCCCAGCCCATATTTAGCTGTGACAAAGTTAGTAGATACAAGAATAGTACCCCCCAATGCATAAAGGAATCCTTTGTGAGGATCACTCTTGATTTTGGTGTCAGATTTCATTTTTCTTCCTCCCACTTGAATGGGTTCAATGCGACCCAGGCTGACACTAGACCAGCTCCACTTCCCCCTGGAGGATTGATTTCTCTGCCAAGGGGTTCGAATGGCCATCCTTCCAATTCTTTCATATTATCACCTCAGTTCAAATTAAAGAAAGGAGTTAAAATTCTTTTCTGCTACAGTAACTGACTATCCTCAAATTCAATTGTTTAAATACAGCATTTGTACCTTCTATAATTGTTAGAAATGAATTTCAATGTTACATTCGTTGTATACATACCCATATATAGATGACTTTACTGGTTCTATTTGCTGCACCATCCTCAAAATTAACACAGAGTGAGTACTCGCAGAAAAGTGGTTCTTCAAATAAAAAAAGAAGATAATCAAGACGTGCAAAGAATCTAACATACTACAGATTGTACTCAATAAAGGAGGGCTTTCATCCTGATTGTTACACGTGTAACAACGGCTCTAATGAATAAACCCTTGGAGCAAATGTGAGAGAACTTTTAATGGGACAAAAGATATTAATGGTTGAATCAAATAGTACTATGTACCAACGTTTCCTGTCCCCCGATTTTAGCCCATTCAATCCATTAAAACTGGCAGAGGAAACAGAAAAGGTCATAACTCGAGAAGGAGAAGAAGGATTAAAAAGGAAGTATCTCAGTTTTTATTCAGCTCCCGTGTACCGTGGGATAGCAACAGGTTATGCTGTCGGGTGCTGTCTGAGGTGTTTTTACTGCTGGGCCAACTGGTCAAGGGATTTTCCCGAAAAATGTGGAGATTTTTATTCACCTCGTAAAGCTGCTCACAATCTCTTTGAAGCAGCTGAAAAAGGGATAGTCTCTCCTGGATGGGAACGATTCAGAGGGTTAAAAATTGACAAGCTTCGATTATCTGGATGTGAGCCAACACTGGGAAAAGAACATTTGTTACGTTTGTTGGAATATGTCATGCAGTCCAGGTATCCCTTGTTTATCCTTGAAACAAATGGCATACTGTTAGGTTCAGATACGGATTACGTTGAAAGGTTAGCAGCATTCAAAGAAAAGCTGTACGTGAGAGTCTCTTTTAAAGCAGCAACACCTGAAGGGTTTGAAACAAGGACGGGTGCTGTAGGGAAATACTATGAACTCCCTTTTAACGCTTTACAATACCTTTTGGATAATGGAATATACGCAAAAGCTGCAGCCATGACAGATTCCAGGGTCATGCCTAAAGAGGAACGGGATATTCTACTGCACAGACTTGATGAGATAGATCCAAAATCGGATTACTTTCATACGTTAGAGGAAGAAGGAATAGATTTGTACGATACCACAGTCAAACGCATAAAAGCTTTTTGTGATGCTGATTTTGCCAGAGAACTTGAAAACGTCGTGTCAAATGAAATGTAAAATAGCCAAAATCCAAATACCGTTACTGACTGTATGGGAAAGAACTTTTTTTATATCACTATGCCGTCTTTTCTCGCTACACAGATCAATTCATAATCAGTGGTCTCTAAATGCTCAATAGTGCCAAATACTCTGGTTATGAGATCTTGAAGTTCTTTTGGTTCGTAGTAGTACTTGTATACATCTTGATTCCCACAATCTGTACCCCTCACCTGGACCTGTTCTTTTCCACCTTGTTGTCCTCTCCAGTAGCTGTCGGAAATGAAAAGCCACCCCTTTTCTTTTACCACCCGTGAGACTTCTTTGAAAAATGACTCATTCTTTGAAACGGGAATATGGGAGAGAACCCAGTTCACGGTTGCACCATCAAAGGTTTGTTTTTGAAATGGGAGGTGAAATCCATCAGCCAGGATTGTACAGATTTGAGACTCCACTTTGAATGCTCTTGCACGCTCTTTACATTTTTGGAGTGGATTCAACACATAATCCAGACTGGTTACATAAGCACCCTTTTGAGCTAAAAGTGTTGACCATACTCCAACGCCGCAGCCAATATCAACAATATTCTCTTTGGGCGTTACTGTATTAGTTAGTATGTTTGCTACCTTGTCGTACCCTTTTTTGTAGTTCACATTGGAAAATATATCTTCTGCTTTGGTCCAGTTATTGTAAAATGTGACATAATCACGAGAAATGGCATTATAGTAGCTTCTGGTAGATTCTAATACTTCATGAAGATTTGTGGGTTCTTTCAGCTTTTTTCTTTGTATGATTGTAGGCATTTTTACAGACGTATTGCTCACCTCATACTATTTGTCTCACTACTTTTATTGCCTCCGGGTTGTTGACTGGGACTGTGGACAAATCTGAACAGAGCACACTAACAAAGAGTGAAAATGTGAATCTGCAGCTATCTATAATAATCTGGATTGATAAATCTTGCGAGTGCATAAATGACACACCTTTCAAAAGCAGTCGTTCGTGGAACCAAATCACATGTTAAAATACCAACAGCGCCCTGTTTTTGTTTTGTATTGTAATCTCCGGTAAGCCCGTCCATGACAGGACCTAATTCTTTGCCTTTTCTTACTTCAGAAGCAATTCTCTCTGGTAGTAGCAACCTTCCGCCACCTCCAATTCCCATTTCTCCATTTTTGTCCATTGCTACCACCCATCCAGAAACAAACATACCATATGCAGTCTCAACAGTACAGCCCTCTAGCCCGATCCCAAGATCAGCCCCAGTTTTTTGTATTGATAATTCCGCCCTGGTTGTAGCACCTTTGATAGCTTCATCATCTGATGTTGGCTGTTCACTCACGCCAGGCAAAACATCTACAGATATAACTTCTGCATCTTCCCAGATGTTTTTGACAACATTTTTGACTGCTTGTATTTTTACAGGATTTTGTGAACCGACAGCTATTCTCATGATCATTCAAACCACAGCAAATCTATAAATCTTTTGCAGCAGAATAATTTCACACAATTCCTTGGCAACCTACAGGTAGGAAAGGTAGATACTGAAGTGTTACACGTGTAACAACGTGAACGCCCAACAGTGTAAAATTTATAAAGCTTTCACCAAATGGTGGCCGGTGACTTAATGAAGCACACCAGTATCTTAACGATTGGAATTGTTTTTTTGCTCCTTGGGTGTATCGCCCAGGAAGGAGAAGAGATCAAAGAAGCTCTTATAGAACCAGACATTCCAGAAGGAGATATTCTTGCTGTCATCAATAAGTGGAACCATGAAATAGTGGAATCCTCTGATCCACGTTTCCTTCCCTCTTGGATGCTGGCGAGTTTAATGGACCCCGTAGTTAGTGACATCGTTGAGAACCTTCACACAGATCCAGAAAATCTTGAAAAATCAGTTGAAATCCTCCGGTTGTGGACTCAAGAAAATGAGGCTCACACTCAGGGTCTTCCAGTGTTTGCTTATACTCCTGGCAACGACCCGTGGGGAACTGTTCCAAATCCCTGGGGTTATAAAATACCTACGTACAAGAAATTATTGCCAAGTGAAATGAAAGCCATGTCCATATTTTCAGGAAAGATAACAGGAAAATGTATGACCCTTGCCAATTTGAATGCATGCTTGTTCAGGTTCATGGGTGCTGACCCTGATAATGTCGTTGTTGTAAGGACGAAAACCCACGGTGTGGGGCTCGTCAAATTCGGCGGCAGAGTGTACCTTATCAATAACAATAGTATTATAGAGATTAATGGCAGCATCCGTGAAGAGATTGTATCTCGAACATTTTCGGGGTTGTGGACTGAATCATTTTCTGTAAGTAAGGAGTTCATACTCAATGAGGACGTGCTCGATTCACAGGATACATTATTAGATGCGATCTGGAGAGTAAATTGGGGTACAGACCCACCACCTCGCACAGTGCTTTTACCTGGAAAAATACAGAGAACAGACGTGTTATCAGCTGTCTTTGGGGAGTTTAACGCTGCCAATAGGTTGGCTGTCCTCACCAAGTATGCATACCAGAGCTTGCACGTTGGAAAACCAGAGCTCTACTTGAAGGCATCAGTGCGATCACCTAGAGCAATAGAACTTGCAGAACGGTTAGGATCTGCAGATGAAATCATCGAGTGGATAAAAAAGAATGTTGGAACAGGTTCCATATTTGAGGAGTACCAAGAACGTGTAATGCTGGCTGATCAGGTCATTGTATTTAAGACAGGAGGACTCAAAGATCAGGCAGTACTGGCTTTTACCCTTTTGAAGCTTAAAGGGTATGACCCTGTAGTGACTGTAACCACAGATACGGTTTATGTTGAATTTGATGGGAGAATGTATGATGTGAAAGACTGGAATGTTGTTGATTCAGTGACAGGCACTGTGGAACTGGTTTTGCACTTGAAACCAAAAGAGAAGAGTTTTCTGTTAGGTACTGTGATGTGTGCTTTTCAAGAAATTCCGGGGAAATTTGTTTGGATTTACGTAACTTACAACTACGTAACTTACAACTACTCTTGACTTGTATATATATGCTGGGTTAAATTCTTTTACCGATCATGCTAAAAAAGAGTGATAGAAAGAACATTTTTTGTTACACGTGTAACAAAGTTGAGAGAAACACTGAGGATTTGACAACTCCCTTGAGAGAGATAAGGTTGGCCATGAATGGGCTACTGAAGAAATGATTATGATGGGTAAAACTCTATTCAAGACTTTAACTAGGGCTGCTATTTACTATTTTTGGAATTTTCTTTCTTACATGCAATTTAATATTATTTTTCCTGTGCTCTTGGGTTACATTTATATATGGTGGTTCTAATATAATGGAGGTACACAATGAATATTCACTGTAAGTAGTGAAGCCTTGTTTAATAGGTTTTCTATTATGTTACAATCCAAAGGGCAGATAGTACAGGAACAGTGTAACATTGAACCTCATTTCTAACAATAGTAGATAGTGGTTATCAGAAGTGAATATAACCTGTAATAGCCGGATTCATATTTAACAGTAATTAAAACTAAAGATTGTTAGTTATTTTGCAATGGAAAAGAATTTAACACCCTTTTTCAATCTAAAGCGAGGTGAGTAAAATGAACGAAACTCTAAAAGGCTGGCCCTTCGAACCCCTTGGAGATGGGGCAGAACCATGTGGTGAAGGAGCGGGAGCTCCCCCAACAGGAGTCCCAGGATAAGTCCACATTTCAACCTAAAAAATGTCATGCCATCGAATTGGGATACATACACGGAGATCGTGTATTATCCCTATTTCTTCCATCTCTTCAAACCTTTCAGACACTCTATTATACGCTAGTGGGTCTGGCGACGTAAATAACAAGAGGATAATTGTTCCACGTGCTTTATACAAAAAAGAAGTTCGATCCAATCTTTTAAGTGCATTTTCAACTCCGATTTCGAAATCAGTCCTAAATGTTGCTAAGAAATAACTATAACCCTCATGTCCAAGAGGAAAAAACGACATGTACGTTTTACACTGTTTAAGAATTTTCTCATAATGTTGCTGAACGCTCTTCCAAGACATGTTCAATTCTTTACTAGCCAAGAAGAACGAAACCTGTCTAGGCTTTCTGAAAAGGTGATATACGCTCCAGTCTATTTCATCCCAACCATGTGGATATTCGATTCTTTCGAGTTTTCCTTTTTCTCTGAATTCTAGTTGCTCAATTTTTACATTTGAGAGGGAATTAGGAAGAATACTGTTGAAATATTCAAGTATATTAGCTCCTCTTCGGAATAGAACAAAAGACCAATCACCGCAGAGTGCCATACATAACGTAGTTGTAGGGTCTTTTTTCTTCCTTCTGAATAATCTCAAAGGACTCTCTTCTGTTTTCATGAGTTCTACTTCTATATTGTTATTGCAGAAAAGAGTGGGACCAAATATGACTTTTTTTTCATAAGCCTTGCATATGGCGTCAGACGTTGTGCATCTACGATTATATGTACCAAATCTCCTATGGAAATTAGAGTAAGTTATTTTCGGGTCTTGAACTGTTTTCTTGCAAAATCTCAAGACTGTCTCAAGTTGCATGTCAGTGAATCCTGAGTAATTACCTTTTTTCGGCATAACGTAAATTAAATAGATGAGTATTTAAAAGTTTCCATTCAAACTCTGTTCCTATCTTTTCTATGCCAATTCCAAAGATAAAGATACAATTACATTAGAATTTGAGCGCTAAAAAAATCATCATATTTATAATATTTCTATATAGATTCAAGCTAGACTGCAAATAGTAGAAGCTCCAGTTTCTGCTTTCAGTCGCTTCATGTAAAGAAGGAGAACTAACCTCCAGCAGACTTTTGCGTTTGGAGAGACAAAAAGGAAAAGGTTCTCGCCTCCCTTCGAGACCAACCCCCCTTTTTCCAGTTCTCCTTTTACTAAACAGGTGAAGCCATGTCCAAATCTGCATTAAATCCCAAAAAGGATAAAATCTCTTGAGGATACTGGTTCAATCCTCTTAATGCCATCCAAGCTGTAAAAAAGACATGGTTCTCACCCTCACTTAGCTGCCCTGTGCAGCACGGAGGCCCCCTTGGAGATGAGGTTCTCCTTTTCATCCTCAAAAGGATACAATACCTTGACGCATGGGGCAGCTTCTAGGGAGATGAAAGAATCGCATGATGAAGGAGTGAGATTCTATGAAAGAGTGTATAGTAAAGGGCCAACCTTTCTGGAAGGTGCATCTATGAAAGAGAACCAGAAAGATTTCCTCAGTGTCTTGGGCAGAAGTTCAACAAAGAAGATACTTGAATTCTTGGATAGTCATGACAATGTCCAACTAGACAATTTGACACACTTTGCCACGTCATTCACGCTAAAGAGATTGTTCCAAGAGCTCATGGAGTTCAACCTCATCAAGTGCCATGTACAAATGGATGATGAAAAAAAGGTGTGGTATGAACTGACTGAAAAGGGTACAAAGATATTACACGCTTTGAGGGAACTAGAAAGGATATTGCGCTCATCACATACGAGGGTGGGGGAATGAAAGAGACTGGATTCCCGAAGACAGGTTCACCTCCGATTTCCCCCACCTTTTCACTCTTCTCGAAAGAATTGGAAAGTTGAAACTAACCACGAGGGTGGGGGTTAAGGAATATGTAGTCTTTCGACCTTATTTACCTTTCTCCCACCTTTGCTTTGTAGTAAAAACGAGGGAGTATTAAAGCATTCTTAGAGGTGAAATGAAAATGCAGCACACGAAAGGTAAAGGCAGCTCAGGCATAGACGAAGGAAGAGACGAAGGTAGAAATACAGATAGGGAAACAGAAGACCAAAACCTCAAGGAATTCTTCAGGGTGTTGGGGTTAACAGCCACCGTTGATGTACTGAAAAGTATACAAGAAGGTGAGAGTCAGTATATGGATTTTGCTAAATTTATGAGTACAGGAACTATTAGTTCCAGAATAAGGCAGCTTATCAGCCTTGGGATTATTAAACACCATTTTGGGAGAGAACGTAAGAGAAAAGAATGGTATACTCTCACCAAAAAAGGAAAAAGGATTGTAAAGGCTGTAATTAGATTGGAAAAAGCATTCCATGATGGGTGATACCATGAAAGTCACTGATAAGCTATTGAGGAGATTCTTTGAAATCTACACGCAACTATATGAGAATCCTTTTATGTCCCAAAACCAGATAGCACGGAATACAGGTATTCCAAGGGGTTCCATCTCCAGGTACCTTGAAGAAATGTATGAACGTTCCATTATGAAGGGGCCTCAAATCTTTGTGAAACCAGCACAGAACTACCATTTATATGCTTCTTTCTGT
>JGI2171J19970_10000159_pt1 | contig 30225 bp, 38 predicted proteins | sample DeeMarSWOR324_28_FD_19970 | JGI IMG/M metagenome (IMG submission 19970) | reverse complement strand
TTCTACAGAACAATAGGTGATGCTGATGCAGAAACTGTGATACACTATGTCCGGGAACACCAATTCCAACAAACCATTTTAGACATTTTTCCAACGACAACAAAACACGCCTATTAGGAAGCTCAGGCATTCATGTCTGAGAGGACTTCACTATATTAAGAGTGGTTTGATTGCAAAAATGTAGTGTTTGTGGAATAAATGAACTAATTGATGACGATGAGATACAATTTGGTATGTGTCATGATTGTATGGCTAATGTAATGAATGATGGAGTCTATTGTGATTGAGTATTTTAAAAAACTATTTTTTAATTATTTATATTTCATAAACATTAAATAATAACTTAAAATACATAATTATAACAAATTACGGGATGCAATTTGATAGAACCAGATATTGTAAAACAATTAAGGATAGAAGAAAAGCAAGGTTTACTTAAGAAACAAAAAACACATAAGGATATTGAATCCAGTAGTAATTCTAAGAGAACAAAGGATATAGAATTTATTTTAGAATTACAAAATGGAATAATTGAAGAGTTTTTATCTAAAATTAAACAAGGAAAAATAATTACAAACCAGTATGTTGTATTGACCTTGTATGAACTAAAAAATTATTACAATTCTGGTTATTGGAAATTTTTTTCAAATAAATATTCTATTGATAAGCATATTTTATCTTTTTATCATCTTGTAAACACCTATATTGAACATCTTGAGCAATCTTCCAAGATAAAGGATTCTGGTGTTGATGAAGATAAAAATTATGAGAAAATCATGAAATTAAAAAACATGATATCAACCTTAAACAGTGTTTAAAATCAAATTTACTCGGCAATTCTACCCCAATCACTGCTTTTACAGTTAGGACAAACATAGATTGTAAGATCATATCCATTTGTTAATTTCATCGGGAGCTCAAAATTAGTCTTGCAGTTTCTACAGTGATATAATAGTATCATTGGCTTTTTACCTCTACCATATAGTGAAATTTATTTTATCTAATATAATAATATAATTTATATTTATATATTTTTGTTAAATTTTTATCGGCATATAACGAAAAAATAATGTAAAAATTCATTTATTTTTTAAAACTAATCTTATAATTAGGAACGGACGCGGCGGGATTCGAACCCGCGACTACCAACTTAGAAGGCTGGTGCCATATCCTGGCTAGGCCACGCGCCCAAAATTAAACTAATCGGATAGCTATGTATAAAATAAAAATTGATAAAATTATGGATTTAAATTTTATTCGTAAGGTGCAGCTTCCCCGATTAAGTCAACGTGAGTAAGCACCATACGTCTGCAGCAGTATCTATCAAGACCAAGGGAGTCAAGTATCTGTTTGGGAGTTTCTTTTGGTTTTTCACCGGCTTTTAATGCTTTTTTATATTCTTCATACCGTTTTTTGTAATCCTCATAAACGTCACTTATTACCTTTCCACAGGTAAAACATCTAACAGGTATTATCACAATATCACCTATATGATTTCTGCCTCTTCTTTCTTGCACCACGTCCAAGAGGCTTTTTTGATTCCTTTCTTCTTGAATCACTAACAAGTAGACTTCTATCATGGTCTAAAAAGGCAATCTTCAAGCTTGGATCCCCAGTAAATTCAACAAGGCCTTTAGCAATAGCAGTTCTTGCTGCACTTGCCTGGCTCATGAAACCACCTCCCTGAACACTAACATCAATGTTTACCTTACTTACATGTTCCCCTGCAATATTTATTGGCTCAAGAATCTTCCATCGTGCAATTTCAGGTTCATAGAGCTCAACTGGTTTACTATTAATTCTTACAAGACCCTTTCCTTTTTGAACAGTTGCTCTAGCAACAGCAGTCTTTCTTTTACCAGATGTGTTTATTACCTTTTTAACCATTAAATTTTTGCTCCTAACGATTTTGATAATTCCTCAATTGTTACATAATCAACAGGCTGTTTTTCAGCAGATTTAATACTTTCAAATTTTTTACCTTCAAATTCCTTTGGAACCCCTATATAGCATTTCAATCTTTTAAATGCAGTTCTTCCATGAGGTGTTTGATAGGGTATCATTCCTCTAATTGTTCTTTTTACAATCTGATCAGGCATCTTAGGAAAAAATGGTCCTTTTCTATAAGTACCAACCTCTCTTTTGAATCTATAATTATTTTTAATTGAAGCTTTCTTACCTGATATAATTGCTTTTTCAGAATTAACTACTGCAATTTCTTCGCCATTAAGCAAACGTTTGGCAGTAAACGTGCTAAGTCTTCCAAGTATCGCTCCACTTGCATCAATAATAGTTGTCATAATTAACCCAATATTCTAATATCTTTACCTTTTGGATTACTTTTAATAAGCTCTTGAATTGTCATATATTTGCCGCCAGCTTTCTTAATCTTTTCTTGAGATTTCTCAGAAAATGACCAGGCAGCAATTGAAACCTTTTTTGTCAAATTTCCATCTGATAATACTTTTCCTGGTATAAGAGCTATTTCTTTTTCACCTGTATATCTATTAATTCTATCCAGATTAACCTCTGACCAATTTCTTGAGGGTTTTTCTAGTCTTAATGCTACATCCTTCCAAATAGGTGCATCATTTTCATTTGCCTGTTTCTTCAGCTCATGAATTAACTCTGTAAGAGCTGGATTTGTCTTAGTATTTTTCTTTGCCATAGTTCATATCACCAGATATGAGAATTGTAGTGTAAGGATGGGGTATTTATAATATTTTTGGGAGAAACGATTAAAAACAAATCGCAAATAAGCCCTTTGAATGAAAAAGGTAATATCAATTTGTGGAAGTGATGTTGACGACAATGATTTATCACACCATGCACTTGAAACAGCTGAACAGGTAGGTAGACTTATTGCACGTAGAGGTGGTGTAGTTGTTTGTGGTGGACAAGGCGGTGTGATGAAAGCAGTATGTAGGGGTGCTAAACAAGAAAATGGAATAACTGTTGGAATTTTACCTTACACAAAAAAAGAGGCAAACGAATATATTGATATAGTACTTCCAACAAATATTGGAAATGTAAGAAATTTTATTGTTGCAAATGCAGGTGATGCTGTAATTGCTATTGGTGGTCGGTGGGGAACTCTTAATGAGATATCATTTTGTATGGTTTCCGAAAAGCCTCTTGTTCTTATAAAAGGAACTGGTGGATGTGTTGATCAAATTATAAATGGAAATTTAATGCAGGATATAGAATCTCATTATTATATTGTAAATACTGCTGAAGAAGCAGTTGAAAAAGCTTTTGAAGTATAGAAAAACCAAAATTTAATATTTGAAATTTAGATGTCCTTGCGGGATTGTGCATGAGAGAATATAGTATTAAAAAAGGTCATAACGCAGATGTTAGTGCACTTATTGAGAAACATTTTGGATCTAAAGGAGATATATTCAAAGGCATGAAATTTGAGGTCGAAGGCATTGGAAAAATAGATATGAAACAGGGAAAAAACAATCTTATTGTAGATATTGAACCACCTAAAAAAGTATACAACGATCCAGGAATAATAAAAAAATGGAATGAATTCCTTTTTGAAGCTACTGGTTTTACATCAAAAGAAAGAAAAAAGGAATTTGGTAAAATTAAAAAAAATAAAAATATAAACTAAAGATTACATTTATAATTTCTTTTATTTATATATTGTAAATAAATTTATTAGCTCAAGATAAATATGTTTGGATATATTAAAAAAAATCAAAACATATATATATTCAAATATACATTACAACATGTGGTGGATGGGATATGCCTCTAACTCGTAAGGCCCGAGTGGTGGGTAGTAGTCTAGTTCTGACAATACCAAGTCAGATTGCAAAAGCCCATGACATTCAGGACGGAGATGAAATAGAAATAATTCCAATAGGAATTGGAGAGTTTAAAATAAGAAAAGTAAAAAAATAAAATATATCTCTGTTTTCTATAAATTTTTTATCAGTATCTATAAGCCTGAAGCTAGATCACGAATTACTTTTTCTTTATCTTCTGCTTTAACAATTCCACTTGCTAAAAGAACCCCATCTGCGCCAAGCTCTATTGCCTTTGATACATCCTTTCCATTTTTTACCCCAGCACCACATAGTATTTTCACTCTACTATCAATTTTTTTTACAACATCAACACTACTGCTAACAATATTTGGATTAGCTGTTGTAACTGAAATGTCCCCACCGATAAGTTCTGGTGGTTCCACTGCTAAAAAATTTGGTGAAAATGCAGCAATCGCCCTTGAAGTTGCAACATTATTTGAACAAATAATATGATCAAGGTCAAGCTCTTTTGCTCGGTTTATACAAACGTCAATATCTGCTAAAATAAGTCTGTGCTCACTGTGGTTTACAAGAGTTCCAACAGCTCCAGCATTTTTAACTGCTTCTGGCAGAATCCAACCTGTATGACTCCCGGGCTTTATAGGGTCAATGTGTTCTGCAAACACTGGAATTGATACTTTATTTGCACATATTGCAATATCTGTTGGTTGTACAGCAATAGCCATACTAGCTCCAGACTCTTTTGAAATTTTATCCATTAAAAATGCGATTTCTACTGATTTATCTCCGGTTGCCTCAGTATAGGTTTTTACATTTAGAACAATTACTGGAGTTTTTAACATAATCCTTTCTCCTACAACACAATCCAGGTAATCGATGACCTTTAATATATTCTTCTCTATTTCACGTGTGATTCTAAATGGACGTACTACCACAGACATTACTTTTTCTAGGAATTATTCCAGCCCTTGTTTTACTTTTTATTAGTTTAAAAGGTTATGATGGATATTACAAGGATAAAATAATATTTCTTACATTCATTTCAGGAATAATTGCAGGATTCATCTCAATTTTAATTGAGTGGTTTACAGTTGGTGTTGGTGTTTGGTTTATTATTTTATTTCCGATTCTTGAGCAGCTTTTTAAAACCGTGATTTTAAATATATCAAGGTTTCATGGAAAAAAAGAAACTGTTGTCTACGGTCTTTCTCTTGGACTTGGTTTTGGTTCAATATTTATTCCATTTTCAATAATTCTTACAAATGTTCAAGGCGGAAATGATCTATTGATTGTATTGGTGGCTGCTGGTTCATTTGGAATCATTCTAATGCATGCTGCAACTGGTATTAGTATTGCATATGGGGTATATACCTACAAAATGGGTAAATATCTTATAATTTCAATTCTAGTATATTTACCAGTAACATTTACGATTTTTCTAACAGCTTTATATAACATAGGATATTTACAGGTAGTATTGATTGCTTATGGCATAGTTATATATTGGTACGCTACAAAAAAGATAATGCCAAGGATATTGGAAAAAACAAAAAAACAAGAAAAATTAAGCGCTAAACAAAATATAAAATAGAAGTGAACACCTATGGAAATTAAAACAGAATTTAATCCCGAATTTGATGAAAAAAAATCTCTTAATGCGCAAAATGTTGAACCTATTTCTAAACAAACTTCAAATAAAACATTATTTCCAAAAATAGCAGGTATAATACTTATTATTGCAGGGTTACTTGCCGTATTAAATTGGGTTCAGATTTTCACATATGATGCAACAACTTTAGAATCAATTATTGATATCAAACAGATTCAAGAGTTCTATCCACAAATGACGTCCCAACAATTATATGGGTTACTTCAAACTTGTGCAATAATTGGTATTATAATCTCAGTTTTTCCAATTCTAGGTGGACTTCTTGCAGTACAGAAAAAGCTATATTACATAGCAATTGCAGGTAGCATTATCGGTTTATTTTCTATAGGATTTATTTTTACATCAAGTATACTTTCATTAATTAGCCTAATTCTGTTGATTATTGCTCGTCAAGAGTTTCAATAGATAAATCTATTATACTTGTTTATTTCTAATTTTTTTAAAAGTAATAATTGAAATAATTTCATCAATTATTAATGCAATAGAAATACCACAAACAATCCCTGCCAAGATGCCAGTAATAAATCTAATAATGTTTGTGCTTTCCCAAAGATTAAAAAGTTGACCAATTCCGTCAACCCCAATCGGAACAATGCCAATTATTATTAAAAACAAGAATTTTTCATTAAGCTCTATTTTGTAAAAAACCATAAGCCCCAATCCAACAGCAATGCCTAACCATATAGCCGTGCATCTGCTACAGAAGGGCATCTGATTTTCATTTATGAAAAAAGAACGCTCTGCCTTTTGATGACAAAGCCTATCCCCAAAGCCATATATTGCGCCCCATGGAGAAGGTATTTTTTCTATCAACTTTTTATTATCTGCAACTCCAACAAGACCTGAAAGGTCATCTATACTAGATTGAGGTAATGCAATTGGTGCGAAAAATTGTAGTAAAATCCATATTAGAAATGGAATAAAAAAAAGGGCGATCCACTTAGAAGATCCTTCCCTTCTTTCCATTTTCAAACTCATCCCTTGATTTAAAAATTATAATAAAAGCAATAATTGCAAGAATTGAACCTATTAAAAAAAATCCAAAAGAAAAAATTCCAATTATTGAACCCACAATTGCAATATCAAAATATCTTCGTCTAAAGCATGCAATAGCTCCAATTAACGCAATTATTGAAAAAATTATAAGAATAATTGTACATCCTGAACTGTTAAAATCTATATTTTTTGGTTTACCACCTTCATTTTCAAGCTTAATTGTGCTTTCAAATTTTAAAAAAGGAGTAATTAATATTTCACGGGCTTGATCTTCATAATTACTTTTTGAAATCGATAACTTTTGTATACCTAATTCTAAATTTTCAGCTGAAACATAACCTTTTGAATTTGTAAAACCTTCGAAATCATTAATTTTTATTTTTACATTACTCAAAGTTTCGTTTGATTGATCGGTAACCAATATTTTCATAGAACCTTTCAATCCAGCAAAAGAAGCGACATCAAGTGAGGATTCAATAAAACCTTCAGAAAATGCTGCTGTACTAATACCTATTAAAAAAACAATTGTAAGTATTATTGCTGCAATCATTGGCATTTTTGTCTTTGGTGTTAAAGAGGATAGAACAGTTTTTCGAGGTTCACCATGCTCCTCCCATGAGCATTCTTCAAGTGATTTAGAATCATCACATTTAGCTTTTATTGTAAATTTATTATTACATTTGGGACAAACTACCTCGTGTTTTTCCTTAGCGGGTAAATCAAAAATGATTTCGTTTTTACATTTTGGGCAGGTAGTCCTCCCCTTCATTAACTGTTCCACCGCTGAGAAATATACAAACATGGTTAAGAATATTTCTATAATTTCTAAGAAATTACATATTTTTTACTATATTTTTCAGAAATTTGTTAGGTACATTATGTTTAAATAATAATTCTATTATTCCGGTACACTATATAGGCGGTTATCAAATGGCAAGATTTCCTGAAGCAGAAGCTCGGTTGCTAAACAAAAAAGTATGTATGAAATGTGGAGCATTAAATGCACCAAAAGCAGAAAGATGCAGAAGATGTAGATCAAAAGAACTGCGAATAAAAGCAAGGGAAGGGCGAGGAGTCTAAACCCTTATAAACCGTCATCTTTAATAGTAATCTTTCTTTTTTGGTTTGAAGGTTGGGGCCTAATGCCAGAGACAAAGGTAAAAAAAACCGAGGATTTTAATGAATGGTACAATGAAATTGTAGAGCTTTCTGATTTATGTGATAAAAGGTATCCAATCAAAGGTATGAATGTTTGGAGGCCATATGGCTGGAAATTGATGACCCATGTGGATAGATTAATCAGAGAGGAGATGGAAAAAACAAATCACCAAGAAGTAAGTTTTCCACTACTTATTCCAGAATCCTCCTTTAAAAAAGAAGAAGAGCATATTGAGGGATTTGGAAGTGAGGTATATTGGATAAGCCATGCAGGACTCAATAAACTGGAGGAAAGATGGCTCCTACGTCCAACTTCTGAAACTGCAATGTATCCAATTTTTTCACTGTGGATAAGATCGCATGCTGATTTACCCTTAAAAACATTTCAAATTGTAAATACATTTAGATATGAAACAAAGCAGACACGGGCATTTATTAGAGTTAGAGAAATTCATTTCTTTGAAGCCCATACTTGTCATGTAGATTTTGATGATGCTGAAAAACAAATAGAGGAAGACAAACAGATTGCAAATAGACTCTTTGATAAACTCAGCCTTCCATTTATTCTGAGTAAAAGGCCAGAATGGGACAAATTTGCAGGGGCATTTTATACCATTAGTATAGATGTTCTAATGCCTTCCTTGCGAACATTACAGCTTGGATCTATTCATCAATATAAGGATAATTTCTCAAAACCTTATGAAATCTCCTTTGAAGGCGAGGATGGAAAACATAATTATTGTCATCAAACTACATACGGTATGAGTGAACGCATTCTTGGGGCTCTTGTTGGAATTCATGGAGATAACAAAGGACTAGTAATGCCACCAGAGGTTGCACCAGTCCAAGTGGTTTTAATACCGATTATTTTTAAAGGCGAAGAAAAAGCAGTTCTAGATGCATGTAATGATCTGAATACAAAGCTATCAAATGAATGTATAAAATCACATGTTGATAAACGTGATATTACACCTGGTAATAAATACTATGACTGGGAGTTGAAAGGAGTTCCCTTACGTGTTGAAATAGGACCTAAAGATATACAGAAAAATGAAATAGTCCTTGTAAGAAGAGACAATGCTGAAAAGAAATCAATTACCAATAATTCTGCTGTAAATATTATAAAAGAAGAACTAAACAATATATCAAAAAGTCTATATGAAAGTGCAAAAAAGATACTTAATGAAAACATAAAAAGGGTAAATAAAATTGAAGAAGCAAAAGATTTAAAAGGAATTGTTGAGCTTCCATGGTGTGGAATTAAGGATTGTGCACTTGAGATAGAGACTATTTTAGATGGAAATACTTTGGGACAACCAATTGAGGATGATAAATGTGATAGTCCATGTCCGGTATGTGGCAAACCTGGCACAACTTGGATGAGATATGCAAAATCATATTAAGAGAGGGTAGAAAAAATGGCTGGAAGAATAACCGAGTTTTTTAGAGAATTTGTAATTGTTTTTAGTAGTATACTAGTAATTCTGGGATTAATTGTACTTTTAATAGGAATTACAGGAATTTTAGAAGATCATCCTATGAATTTTTTAAATCTTACAGATGATATTTTGGAATGGGGATTTTATTTTTTAATACTTGGTCTTATAATATTTGGAACTGGCCTGTGGTATTTGTACAGCTTTTTTAAAAACAGAAGATTTGTTTTAGAAGAACTGAAAACAAACAAACGATCAGAACTGATAAAAATGCATGCTGAACTAAAAAGCGTTGTTAAGCATTTACCATCCAAGTATAGAAAAATGTTAGAAGATAAAGAACAAGAATTAAGTATTAATTAACAATCTATTTGATGGTGAGATAAAATTCCTGAATTTTATATTATACTTGTCGAACCAAAATATAGTGGTAATATTGGTGCTGTAGCAAGGATTATGGCAAACTTTGACTTTAAGAATCTATTACTAATAAATCCTTGTGAACTTAATGACGAATGTTACTCTAGAGCAATGCATGCCTATAAAATAATTGATAATGCAATTTTTTTTAAATCATTTGATGAAGCAATAAAAAATATAGATTACCTTGTAGCAACATCCTCAATTGAAAGTAAAAATGATAAAAGGCATTTAAGAAATGCAATTTTACTGGAAAATCTAACTGATAAGATTTTTGAAATTGATGGAAAGGTTGGATTTGTTTTTGGCAGAGAAGACTATGGTCTATTCAACAAAGAAATTGCTAGATGTGATATTATAATTAGAATACCAACAAGTGATTCATATCACTCAATGAACCTTTCACATTCTGTTGCCTTAGTTTTATATTCACTTTATATAAAGAAAAAATTTGAACCCAAAGAGAAGAGAACAATTGGAAATATTGAAAAAGAGAAACTATACACATTTTTTTCAGAGTTACTAAAAGAAATCAATTATCCACAACATAAAAAGGAAAACACTGAGATTATGTTTAAAAGAATTATGGGACGGGCAATGCCATCAAAATGGGAATACCATACCCTAATGGGTGTATTTAGTAAAAGTCTTGAGAAGATAAAAAATAAAGAAAATTAAACAGTTTCAATTGTAAAATATACATTTGTATTTTTTAATGCAGAATGTACCTTATCAGCAAACCATACTAATTCTTCCTTAGTTGCATCCTCTTTTCCCCAATCATAAACAAAATCGTAATTTCCTTTAGTAACCTTAAAGCCCAGATTCAATAGTTGATCTCTTACTGTTGATGGAGTTCCTCCTTCACTGTTAAATATGATTGTTAAATATGTCTTCATTTTTATCGCTTCAAAGGTAAATTGATATAAGAGTATTAAATGGTTACGATATTGTTCAAAAATATCTAAGATCCCACATAAATGGGAAATGGAATAAAGCATAATAGTAGCATAGCAATTGCTACCAAAAATAATAATTTTCTTCTGATATCAAGTTCAGTATCGTCATTTAGTGGTGGTGGATGCATCATACCCATTGCAAAAATAATAATGAATGCAAAAAACCACCATCCAGTAAATATCATAATAACAATTGCTATCCATCCAGCATATTTCTGCTTTTCACCTAGAACTGCTCGAAAAATATGTCCTCCATCAAGCTGGCCGGCTGGTAGAAGGTTAATTGATGTTATGAGAAGTCCAACCCAACCTGCAAATAAAATCGGGTTCATATCAATTGTGAAGTTTTTTGGAATATCTAGTAAAACTACCGACAAAATTTCTATTAGAAATGAGCTGTTAAATACTGCTTCCCCTGAAGGAATTTGATCAAGTGCTATCATTGGAACAATTTCTGCAGTATATATACCAATAGCTGTTACCGGTATTGCAACAATAAAACCTGCTAGAGGCCCTGCTATACCAATATCAAATAATGCTTTTTTATTTGGCATTGGGTCCCTGCTTGAAATCAACGCTCCAAATGTTCCGATATTGAAACTAGGAAGAATAGGTGGTATCGGCAAGAAAAATGGTAAAGACGTTGATACACCATGTTTTTTTGATATAAAGTAATGGCCCATTTCATGGATTATTAATATACTCATCAAAGGAATTGCAAAAAATATTGCTCCATAAAATAGATTATCGGGATTTAAAATGTCCATTGGATTTTTCATACCCCAGATATCAAAATATCCAATATGCAGAATTGAACCAGTAATTACTGTTGTAATAATTACAGCTACTAAAAGAAAGATATTTATCCATACTGGTTTTTCTTTTCTTTTTATTTTTTTAATTACATATATTACATGTTCTCCCTTTTCATAACGAAGCATTGGAATGTATCCTTTCTCTCCAAGTGACCTTCTAAGCAAATCAAATTTCTCTTCTAGGGTTTCTTCATCAATTCTACAAAAAAATGCAGCGGTTTTAATATCATATTTAAGATCATAAAAAGGAAAATGTTTACCAATTTCCCGCTTCAACAGTTCAATATCTAAGGTGGTCTCAACGGTTTTATCTTCAAATGGATTAAAGTTATTAGGCATTTCCTCAGGTCATATAGAAATTGTTTTATAAAACCTTTGATGAAAAATGCCATCATCTTTATTTATTACTTTTTTTATCCTCCTTAAGTGAAATAAAATGACAGCTAATCTTGTAATAGGTACCCAATGGGGAGATGAAGGAAAAGGAAAGGTCGTTGATTATTATTCAAAAGATGCTGATTATGTTGTACGTTATGGTGGGGGGAATAACGCTGGGCATACAATAAAAGTCGGTAAAGAAGTTTACAAACTTCATATTATACCATCAGGTGTTATTCAAGGTAAAATAGGTGTTATAGGAAATGGTGTAGTAATTGATCCCGAAGTTCTTATAAATGAAATAGATAACTTGAAAGGTAGAGGTATTTTTCCCAATCTTTTAATTAGTGATAGAGCAAATATTATAATGTCCTACCATAAAATACTTGACGGTGCAGAAGAAAAGTTACTCGGCAACAAAAAAATTGGTACAACAAAAAGAGGTATAGGGCCATGCTATAGCGATAAAATTGCGCGAAAAGGTATCCGAGCAATCGATCTAACTGATAGAAAAACACTTAGTAAAAAATTAGATGAAATTCTACCATTGAAACAGAAATTATTTAAAATTTATAAAATTGAAGATAAACTTGATAAAAAAGAAATTTTAGACAAATATTTAGATTATGGGAAAATTTTAATGAATTTCATAGTTAGAACACATATTGAACTAAATGACGCAATAAAATCAGGTAAAAATATATTATTTGAAGGCGCACAAGGAACAATGCTTGATGTAGACTTTGGTACCTATCCTTATACAACATCTTCTCATGTTATTGCAGGAGGTTCAATAATTGGAACTGGAATAGGCCCACATCATATTAATGATATTATTGGAATTATGAAAGCTTATACAACAAGAGTTGGAGAAGGTCCTCTTCCTACAGAACTTTTTGATAAAAATGGTAAACATCTACAGCAGAAGGGGCATGAATTTGGAACAACTACTAGTAGACCTAGAAGATGTGGCTGGCTTGATTTAGTCGTTGTAAAACACTCCTGCCTTTTATCTGGAATTAAAAGGATTGCTATTACAAAACTTGATGTTTTAGATGGACTTGATACTGTTAAAATATGTATAAAATACAAACTAAACGGAAAAGAAATCGATTACTTTCCAGCAAATATTGAGGACGTTAAAAATTGTAAACCCATCTATAAAGAATTTAAGGGTTGGAAAAAGATAGATGGGTCCTCTTCAAAAGTCTCAGATTTACCAAAAGAAACCCAAGAATATTTAAAATTCATAGAAAACGAACTGAAAATACCATTTGCTCTAGTTTCAATTGGTCCCGGAAGAAGAGAAACAATTGAAATTTAAACTGTCTTTTTTACATTAAGTGCTGTATTAATCCATCTCAAGTATGAATTACATGCTGCTCTTAGAGAACTTATATCTTTGGTATTAATTTCAAGAGAAATTTTTTTTCCGGAAAGTGTTATTTCAACATTTGTTTTTGGAATTTTATGTTTTATCTCAGGACGAAGTGTTTCAAAAATTATATTTGCTTCTTTTTTTGAATCAAAATTAAAAATAAATTTCGCGTTCTTCATAAAAACAATACTATTTTGATTTAATCCGCTTTGCTATAGTTGGTCTTTCTTTGTAAAATATCTTGCTACCGCAATAAGGACATTGCATACCTATGTTTTTAACATCAAATTTTACACTTTTTTTACAAAGTCCACATCTATATCCAGTCATTTCTTTTCATCTTCCTTTTTAATATTTTCTTGAGTTTTGGAGGTAATATCTGTTGGTAATAGTTCACCTCTTAACATTTTCTCAACATTTTGACCAGATTCTGTCTTTGGTAGATAGGCACCACCTGCAAACTTGATATTGCATTTTCTGCATTGATAAATGCTTGTACTAATTCGTTTTACTTTTTTATGTCCACAGCTTGGACAGATATGTTTCACTCTTTGTGCTATTTCAACATTTCTAAGTATGGTTCTTGCTTTCACACCGTATCTTGCTTGATAGCGCCCTGCTGGGCCAACCTTTTTCGTTCTTTTTGCCATATTTATTTACCTATACTTTTATATAATTGTTCTCTTATTTTCTTGCCGTTATCTATAGAAGCCTTAATAACTTTTTTTATCTCGTCTCTTGTAAAGCTACCATTCAGACCTTTTTGCATTGCACGGATGTCTTCATTTTTATCAGTTGCTACAGTAAGTCTTACCTCTGCGATTTCCTCCTCGTCAAGTGATGGGTCCATAACAACAACATCACTAAATTTTACAGATGTACAGGAAATCGGGGGTTCTTTTATTGGAAGGGGGTAATCTTCNCCTAATTCAAAACGCTTAGCTGGAACCTTTGTTGTCATNAGTGCTGCAAGTGATGCAAGTGATGCAGCATCAAACAAGTTACCATCGTAATCAAGGATATGTATATCAATAAATACCAACCAAACCTTTTCTTCTGGTTCAATACACAATTTTTCAACTTCTATAAGTTGTGATTCTCTAATTCCTCTATCAACAACTCTTGCAAGCTCTATTGCATCTGCTTGAGGTGGACCTGCTTCAAAATCAGGAGAAGCAAGTGGAATAAGCTCTGCTGCTGTTGTCATAACACCTTCTGCGGGTGTATCAGGGTATGGTTCACCTACATCCATTTTTATACCAGTGAGAACTTGAGTGTTACCGATTTTCACCTTTGCAGATCCCTCAGCTTTAGATACTACTCCTGTCTCAATTTCTATATTTCTGAATTCATCAAATCCTCTTCCATCTGCACGCTTACCGTTTTTTGCGAGTTTTGATAGATATTCACGCTTTATCGACGGAATTATAGTCATATCATATTCCTCCAGTATCAGATTGATATTTTTCAAGTATAGCTTTTTTCTGCAGATCAGATATTATGTGACATCCTTTTATTGCTAAATCAAATGCTCTATCAAACTCTTCTTGTGTTAAATGGCCATCCATCTGTAGAAGTAGAATTTCACCAGTTCGGGGAGAAATAGCTATGGGAAGATCTGCATCTCCATAGTTATCCTCATCCTTCCCAAGATCTAGAACAATCTGATTATCAATTTTTCCAGCAGCACATGCAACAGGGATATCTTTCATTGGTATTCCAGCATCTACAAGAGCAACAGCTGCTGCCGTAAGACCTGCGCATCTTGTTCCTGCTTCTGCATCTAAAACTTCAATATTTACATCAATTGATGCTCTTGGAAATTTTTCTACCAAAATAACATTTTCTAATGCTTCTGATATTACTTTTGATATTTCTCTGCTACGTCTATCAGGTCCAGGGCGTTTCCTATCATCTACACTGAAAGCTGCCATGTTATATCTTGCATTTACAATAGCTCTTAACGGATTTTGGGTATGTCTTGGAATTGCTTCCCTAGGCCCATAAACAGCAACCATTACCTTATTTCCGCCCCATTCCAAGTAGCATGAACCTTCAGCTCTATGAAGAACACCTGCTTTTATACTAATACTGCGTAACTCATCAGGTTTTCTACCATCTATTCGTTTTCCATTTTCAAATAACTTTATTTCTGATTTCATTTAATGTACAACCTTTGTATCTTTTTTCAATAGTTCTTCTATTTTATTTGTTAAACCATATGATAAGGATTCATCCTCTATCATATCTATTGTCTCTATTACTTTTTTTATTCCGTCTTCATCGCCATCTATCCAAATTCTTCCGTTTTGGCCAACGAAAATACGGCATTTTGTGTATTTTTTTAGTAAGGATATCATAGAACCTTTCTTACCAATGATTCGTGGGACTTTTGACGGTTCTACATGAAGTATGTATCCTCCTTTAATTTTATACAAATTATGATCTTTAAGTGTAATCTGTAATTTCTTTTCTTGATCAACTTGTAGAACTTTTGCCATTATGGAATCACCTTGGTTTAAATATCTTTCGGTTTCACCAAATTCGATATTCCATGGAACTTCATTTACATGTAAAAGTGCAGGATATGCAGCGTTTATGTCCACTAGCCAACTAGATGCCATTGCTTCAATTACAATGCCTATAACAAAATCTTTTTCTGTGGGGTCATAACGTCCTTTCAATGGAATTACATTAATATAGTTTGAACTATCACTTAATACTCCTAATATTTCAGCATAGATTTTTCCATTTTCAACAAAAGTCCCTTTTCCAGATTTCTTATTTTTAATTTCCCCCAGAAATTGACTTGGAATAACTATCTCGCGTTTATCCTTATCCATAGAAATATTACTCCTAATTAATTACTTTAAGATCTTTGTAGATACATTTCCTTTTGTTACATCATTTATTTTATCATAAAAATCATTTTGCATTCCTGCTGGGATTCTAATAATCCCAATCCAAGAACCATCAGATTGCCAATCTTCCCTTTCAAGAGAACCAAAGTTTCTAATTGTGCCATAAGCTTTACCAATATGCTCTGCTGGTATTTTTATAGATATTTTAATATTCTCCATAGAAATTGGTATAATTGGTCTTAAAAGTTCTATTATTAACTTAACCTGCTCATTTACTGGTTTAAAAGGATCAATATGAACTCCTGCTTGCTCCATTGCAAGTTCAATTCTCTGACGAGGATGTGGGGATTTTGTTTTAGGATCCATTGCGTTTTTAACTATTGATTCGATTATTCTATTTCTTTTATTTTTTTGCATTTTATTACGTTGATCTGTTGTAAGTTGTATATCTCCTTTCAATATGATTTTTTTAGTAATTTCTGATATGTCGTTTGTTCCAAAGTTCTTTTGAAGAGATTCCTCAGATGCATGAGTACCTTTTTTTGAATCCTTAAAAACTGCATCTATAGCTAGATTTTGAACAATATTTACCTCTTTTCCATCAATTAAATCAGCTGCTGCATAGGGGTCTACCAACACTTCAAAATGTTCTTCTCCCTTTTTTAATCGTGCAATAACAGCTTCATCTAAGCTTACCAACTCTAACTTCCTCCAATGACCTTTGTTACATATCTCTTTGTTTCTTCTGGTGATAAAATATGAAATTTGAAATTTTTGTCAACGACTCCAATTTCAGTAGCATCAGGGTTTAATTTCCCTTCCGTTCCTTTATGAAGTGCTTTTATAGCCATTTCAATAGCTTCATCCATTCCAAGATCTTCCTTATAGTTACTTTCAAAAAAGCTCATTGCCCCGTTACGACCTGAACCTTCGCTACTTGCTTTATACTCCATTAAAGCACCAGATGGATCAGTTGAAAACAACCGTGGTCCAGTATCATCAACACCTGCAATAAGTAAAGCTGTACCAAAAGGTCTAACCCCACCATATTGAGTATAGGTTTGTTTAAAATCACAAATTCTTTTAACAAGGGTTTTTACTTGAATTTTTTCATTATATGTTATTTCATTTATCTGAGCATCTAAACGTGCTCTGTCGATTAAAGCTCGTGCATCTGCTACGAGACCTGATGTAGCACATCCTATATGATCGTCAACTTCGAATATTTTTTCAATCGAACCTGGTTCAATTAAACGTGACGATATGCGTTTATCAACAATTAATACCACACCTGTTTTATATTTCAAACCTACAGTAGTTGTACCTCTTTTTACTGCTTCTCTAGCATATTCAACCTGAAATAGCCTACCATCTGGTGAAAAGACGGTTATTGCTCTATCATAAGCCATATTTGCTGGTTGCATTTTTAAATTTCACCTCGATTTTTTGTCTAATAATTTTAAAACTATATATATTAATTTTTCAACCAAGTATACACTAATTGTGTATATACTTTGTGATAACCTCATTAGTAGGTTGTATTTGCTATACTCTTCTTTTTAGTCCCCAAATAATCTTATGTAGTTGTAAACCAAGTTTTACATTTAATCTGTCTTTAATTATCCACTCAGCTAATTTTTTTGGATTTTCTCCCCAAACTGGTTGAAAAAAAACTTCACAATTAGGTTTATATTTTAATACAATTTTTTTTGCATAAATGTAATCATTTTTATTTTTAATTACAAACTTTAATTGATCATCTTTTTTTAAAAAATTTATATTTTTTAATTTGGATTTCTTACTCATATTTGAAGATGGACACTTGATATCTAATGAAATAATCAATGATTTAAATTTTTTTAAATTTTCGATACTTATACTGCCATTAGTTTCAACAATAACATAATATTTTCTTTTCAAAAGTGTTTTTATAAGGTCTTGTATCTCATCTTGTAATAGTGGCTCACCTCCAGTTAAACAAACATATTGACAGTTATATTTTGCAATCTGATTTAATAATTCGTTTATGCTCATTTCTTTACCAGTATAATAAGCATGTTTTGTATCGCAAAAAGAACATCTTAAATTACATCCAGTAGTTCTTATGAATATATTTGGAAGTCCTGCCCATTTACCTTCTCCTTGTAATGAGTAAAATATTTCATTTATCTTCATTCAATAACTAATAAGATTTATTCATTTTATAAATTATTGTTGTCATATGCATATGCAGATGCATATGCAACTACATATTCAATTACATAAAAAGGTAATAATGTAAATATTGTATCACTTATATTAGCAATTGAATAATAATAGAAATTAAACTAGGATAGGGATGAAAAAGATGCGTAAATTCTTATGTAAAGTTGTAAAGAGTAATAATTTTGCATCAATAGGAATTGGTGGATTAATTATTTTTATTTCCATTGTTTTAATTGCGGGTATTGCTGCATCCATACTAGTTCAAACGAGTTCTACAATTGAATCACAGGCAGCTTCAACTGGAAGTAAGACTAAATCTGAAGTTTCTGCTGGATTATCTGTTTATAGTGTTGAGGGTTATGCTGCTACTGGTGAAGATATTTCAAAAATTGCTATAATGATAAGACCATTAGCAGGAACTGAAGAAATTGGTATATTGAGCAGCTATCTTGAATTATCTGATACTAATAAAAAAGTAATTTTTAATTATTCTGATAGTTATTACTCAAACCCAGATGGTCTAAGGAACTTATTTAATGCAAATGTTTTTCCAGATGAAGGTTCACAATTTGGAATAATTGTTGTAGAGGATCAAGATAATTCAATTTCTAGATTAAATCCAGTTATTAATAGAGGAGATAAACTATACCTATGCATTAATACAACTGCATCATTTAACAATATTTCCAAAAATACTGATGTATGGGGGAGGGTTGTTCCAGAAATTGGAAATGTGGGTGTTATTAGTTTTAGAACACCATATTCATTTGTTGATAATGTATTGGAATTACAGTGGAATATGTAGATTTAATTTGATTACTTTAAAAATATGTTAATACTTAAAATATTTGATACATTTTTAAATATTTCAATGTATTTTATATTTTTTTGTATTAATTTGTTTGGGGAAAGGTTTATCCTTTATTAAATTATTATAATTTGTATTTGGGTGGAGGTAATTTAAATATGAAAAAGAAATTGATAAAAAAAATAATGGTTTTTTCCATAATAATATTGTTTATTGGAACTAGTGTAAGTGCTTGTGATTGTGATAAATCAGAACAGATTATAACTGAAAGTAAGTTCTGGACAAATTCATCAGATGAAAACCCTGCTTATAAATATACAATTGATGAATTATGTGGCATAATTGAACCAGACGATTGGTGGGTTAATGCCAAATTCGATCCATGTACTCCAAGAGGTGATTTACCAGATACCTTTGATTGGCGAGAATTAGGAGGATGTACTCCAATCAAAGATCAAGATGGTTGTGGCAGTTGTTGGGCATTCTCTGCCGTTGGACCATTAGAATGCAATATTCTCATTAAAGATAATATAACTGTTGATCTTTCTGAACAATGGCTTGTTAGTTGCACTAATGCAGGAAGCTGCAGTGGCGGTTGGCCTTCAGAGGCTTGTAATTATTTCAAATGTGATGAAGGATATCAAGATCCCTGTGGAGATAGTGGAGCAGTATTGGAGGAAGATTTTCCATATGTAGCCTGGGATGCTCCGTGTGGTTGTCCTTATGATCACCCCTATTGTATAGAGACATGGTCTTATATTGGTAATGGACAAGGTGTTCCAAGTGTTGAAGCCATGAAGCAGGCGATTATGGATTATGGTCCTATATCAGTAATTGTATGTGTAACCCAGGAATTTAAAGATTATACTGGTGGAATATTTAGTGGACCTAATTGTTCTAGCACAAACCATGCTGTTGTTCTTGCTGGTTGGGATGATAATCAGGGCTCTAATGGAGTCTGGTTCCTCCGGAATTCATGGGGTACAGATTGGGGAGAAGAAGGCTATATGCGTATTGAATATGGAGTTTCTATTGTTGGGTATGCCGCCCTTTATGTCTACTATCGAGATCCAATTCGAATAAATCTTCCTGAGGGTGTACCAGAGATAATCCCACCAGGAGTATCAACAACCATCCAAGTACAAATTGAGGAAATTGCTGATACATATGTTCCAGATTCAGGAAAAATACATTATCGATTTAATGGAGGAACTTATCAAACATCATTCTTAGAATCTATCGGTGGGGACCTTTATGAAGCCACATTACCACCTGCATCTTGTGGTGATATACCAGAATTCTATTTCAGTGCAGAAGGAGAAAATACCGGTACAGTCTATAATCCATATGATGCACCAAATTCGGTGTATACCACCCTTGTTGGAGAGTTGACACCTGTTTTTAGTGATGATTTCGAGTCTGATCTTGGCTGGACTGTAGAAAATCAATGTGCAGATGGGCAATGGGAACGAGGTATTCCAATAGGTGGAGGTGAACGTGGAGATCCACCCACAGATTATGATGGTTCTGGAAATTGTTATTTAACAGATAATGAATATGGAAATTCAGATGTTGACGATGGATATACATGGTTGATTTCACCAACATTGGATTTGAGTGGTGGTAGCGAGGGATATATTTCATTTGCGCTTTGGTACACAAACAATTTTGGTAATGATCCAAATAATGATTTATTTAGAGTGTTTGTTTCAGATGATGATGGCAACAACTGGGTTCTTGCTAAGACAATTGGGCCACAGTCATATTATGGTTGGAAGAAACATAGTTTTATGGTTGGTGATTTTGTTACACCAACTGATCAAGTTAAAGTTCGTTTCGAAGCTTCAGACCTTATGGAGGGATCAGTCGTTGAAGCAGGTTTAGATGCTTTTAAAGCATCAACCTTTGAATGTAATGGAACTGGATATCCTGACCTAAATTGTTCTGGTAATCTTAACTGGGTTAGCATTAAACCAGGTTCAACTGTAACTGGTAATTTTAATGTAAAAAATGTCGGTGATCCAGGGTCAAATTTGGACTGGGAAGTTGAAGAGTTCCCCGAATGGGGTGAATGGACATTTAATCCTTTAAATGGGGAAAACCTTAAGCCAGAAGATGGAGAATTTCTAGTCGAGGTAGAAATTGTAGCACCAGTTGAGCAGAATCTAATATTTGAAGGTGAACTAAAAATTGTAAATAAAGCTGATAGCGAGGACTTCTGTACAATTTCTGTTTATCTTTCAACACCAAGAAGCAGAGCATCACATAACTTTTTATTTTTAAAGTTATTAGAACAAATACAAAATTCTTTCCCAATACTTAGATTACTTTTTAGAATATAATACTTTATAAAACCTTTTTTTTTAATATTTTAAAATATTTTCATGGGCCCGCTGAGATTTGAACTCAAGTCTATAGCTCCCGAAGCTACAAGGATACCAAGCTACCCTACGAGCCCAAATTAACAAAATAAAAATACAAAATAGATAAAATATGTTTTTGGTTTAACTATATTTTTTATTTTAAACTCTTCAAAAGTTTACCAAATTCCTCATATTTTTTTTGTAGAATATTTAAAGATTCTACAATTGCTTCTTTTGCAGTGAAAGAACCATCTGTTTCAAAACTAAATATAAATTTTGTTGGATCCCTTTTAACAGATATAAAATCAATATTTTCTTTATTTATATGGGATTCAATAACCGGTAATTTTTTAATATCCTTGAGAACTAGTTTATCACCTTTTATTGATACAAGATCCTCCGGAAGTTTATTTACAAATTCTTTAACATCATCTATCCTTTTTTTATCAAATTCCAAAATAGGTTCCATTCTGTATGCAGGTGCTTGAACAGATTGCCATTTTGCATGGTCTCTTCCTCGTCCAAGAACTGCCTCGACTTCAAGTATTAGTCTTTGATCACCATATAGCTTAACTATTGGTATCTTGTCCTCTTTTATTGCCCAGCTTTTTTCAGCTGGTTGCAAATCACCAGAATATACAGGTCCCTCTCCTTCCTTACTTAATGTATACCGCACTGTACAATTCGGGCAGCCCTTGCCTTTGCACACACATTCATTTTTAAATGATAAAAGGCTTAAATCTGTTGGAATCGGAACAAGTCCTAAACGATGGGCAATTATTTCATCAAAAAGGGCACTAGTATTATCATATATTACTACATCATTAACAGCAAGTTTTGGTAACTCAGAAAGCATTATTCTTCTTAAAGAATTTACAAAATAGGGTTTAATATCCTCAATTTTTATTACTGCTTTTTTAGGTTTTAATTCTTTGACTTCCACCTTCATCTTTATTTCACCTAAATTCTTCTTCCACGCCGTCCGCCTTTTTTTCTACAGCCATCATGTGGAATTGGAGTAACATCCTCTATTTTACCTATTTTAAATCCACTTCTTACAAGGGCACGAATAGCAGCTTGAGCTCCACGACCAGGTGTTAATGCCTTGTTTCCACCTTGCCCTCTTATTCTAACATTTACTCGATCAATTCCTTTTTCGTGGGCAGCTTCTGCAACAGTCTGTGCAACCTTCATCGCAGTATAAGGTGTTCCTTCATCCTTTGCGGATTTAGTTACCATTCCACCAGAACATCGTGCAATAGTCTCTGCCCCAGTTAAATCTGTAATTGTGATAATAATATTATTAAAAGATGCAAAAATGTGTGCTATACCCCATCTACCCATTTTTATTCTCCTTTCTTTTCATCTTTATTATTTGTTTGTTCTTCTGCTTTTTCCTTTGGTTCCTTTTTTGATTCTTTGGACTCTACTACTTGTTGCTTTTGTGGTTCAGCTTGAATAGATTCCTTTTTTTGTATTTCCTCTTTTGTTTTTTCTTCAGATGGTGTAGAGACTTTTTCTTTATCTTGTTCTTTTTTAGGAGGTTCTATTGGTTTTTTTTCCTCCTTTGATATGTTCCTCTTTATTATTGGAACTGATTTAAAATCAGCTCGAGGTCGTGCAGGATGCATTACATCATTTAGAGGTGAATCACTAGTATAACCAATTTCACTTTCTTCTTCTTTTGTTACAATATATCCAGGAACAGTTACTCTTCTATTACTAATTGCAATATGTCCATGAGATATGAGCTGTCTTGCTTGATAGGATGTATTTGCAAGACCTTTAAGATAGGTAAGAGTTTGTAATCTTCGAGATAAAATCGATTCAGTATCAAGAGTTAATACATCATCAAGAGTTGAATTTGGAGGCAGAACATTTAACCTGTTTAAATGAATAAGTAGCTGTTCACTTTCCTTTTTACTCTGCACATCTCCAGTAGCAACTTTTGCAAGTAATTCCCTTGCTTGGCTTCTATATTTCCTCAACCTTGTTTGTGATCTCCAAACCTCACGTTTATTTTTAAGACCGTATTTTCTAATTAATTCATTTTCAAGCTTAATACGGTCTTCCTGCCAAGGATGACTAGGAGTTTCATATTTTTTTCTTGAAAATTTTGGTTTACCCATGCTATCACTTACTTATCTCTCTCTTTTTTGAAACACCAAGTGCTAGTCCCCTTCTGTTATTAGCTCTTGTTCTCTGTCCCCTTACTCGAAGACCACGTTCATGTCTAATGCCTCTATATGACCTTATTTTTTTCAAGATATTAATCTCATCTCTTAATCTCATATCTATATCTGAACCAATTAGATGTATGTCCTCACCTGTTTCTAAATCCTTACGGTGATTAAGCATCCAACTTGGAGCATCTTTACTTACTTTATCAATTATTTCCTGTATTTTTTCTATTTGTGAATCTTTTAAATCACCAATTTTCATATATCTATCTATCTCTACTTCATCAGCAATAAGGGTAGCCATATGCACTCCAATGCCCTTAATACTTTTTAAACCATATACAATGTTTTTTTCGCCGTTAACATCAGTATTTGAAAGCCTTACAATATATCTGAAATCCTTACCTCTATCAGCCTCTTTCTTGGATTTTTCTTTTTTTTCATCTGTTTTTTTTGTTTCTTTCTTTTTTACTTCAGATATTGCTTTTTCGTCAGTTTCTTCAGTTTTTGTCTCAAGATTTTCTTCTGTTTCTGGTATTTCTTCTGTGTGCTCTAATTCGACATCCTTTTTTTCTTCTGATTCTTGCTCTGGCCTATCTATTTTTTCATCTTTTTTTTCTGCGGATGGAGTATCTGGTTTTTTTTCAATAGGTTCAGATTTATCTTCCAAGTTTATAACCTCTAAATTATTACTAAATTAATCTATACTTCCAATTTACAGGAGAAAGTATTGCCATAAATAAGAGAAGCTATATATAAGCATTTAGGAGATTAATAAATAAAGAAAAGAAGATTGACTGAAGAACCAGTTTTGGTATCTTCAGACATTGAATTTAATTTTTTTTTCTTTTTTTAATATCTTTGATGTTGTTTCCAATATTCTCTTAGTTCGTCTAATGATTTGTCAAGAGTAACTGCATCAGATACTTGATATATATATTGGGTTGGTATAGGCATTAATGTATTGTATGGTATGTTCCATGTTTGACATAAATATGGGTCAACGAAACATCCATAGTTTTGAAGTGTACCGCCTTGTTCTGCCCAAGCATATAGTGTTCCGACTCTTGAGTGGTTCCTATCATATATTGGCATGTCTATTAATTGATCTGTTGGCCATGTTGTAGGTCCACAAGGAACAGTCTTGTTCCAATAGCGGGTTAGTTCATCCATTGTTTTGTTAAGTGTAACACGGTCATGTACCTCTCGGATGTAATCACTGCTAACAGGTATAAGCTTATATGTACCTCGGAAATAATTACATCTTGTGTTTTCACTTGGTTTTATTCCAAAGAAATATCCAGGATATTCTTGATTCCAGCTGTTCCATGTTTTATCAATCCAGCCAACAGGTGTTCCATTTGCGTCAAAAACTTCTTTTCCAACTAGTTCATGTGGGTTATCAACTTTCATCTCCCATCTCTCCTTCTAATTTTTTATATTTATAAATTATTTGGATATAAGCTTTTTGGTATTAAAAATTTTTAATATTTCTTTTTTTAAAAAAAATTAAATCTTTATTGTTTTTTACACAAGGCATCAGCATTAAAGGGTGTAATTTCTGAATAATTGTTATATCTACCAATGCTGTAAAATTCATAGTATCCTTCATTTAATGGAAAATTAAAGCTCCAGCTCCATGGGCTATTATAATCTGTTTGAAAGAAATTCCAATTGTTGATTGTATCTACAATTCCTACTCTTACAGAAAATTTGTCTGCCGAGCCAGCATCATGAAAGTTGGAGCCTGTGTATTCCCAAGTAAAGAATCTTATTTGTAATTTTCTTGCTCCAGTAGGTATTGTATAATTGGTTATCCCGTACTGAGCCCAATTATCAAAATTATTTCCACTCCCCTGAGATATAGGATTAGTTCCTCCAGATTGATATCCAAAACCACTTATATATACATCTGATCCATCATAAAATCTAACGTTCATAAAGAATTCATCGTTTAGTGAGACGTTATATTCATCTGAAACAAACCAACCTGTTGCATTTATTTTTGCTCGACCTGCATCAATATAAGTTGCATAGGTCTCTAGATCTACATTCTGATAAGCATAAGAATTTATATTAGCATTGGTCTCCAACCAATAGGCATAATAAATCCCTCCACAAGGAGATTCCTCACCATCTGGGCAATCTGTGCCAACTGACATTGTACCCCCACCACCATTTGACCAACCGGTTGTATCACCAGTTTCAAAGCTAGGATTTGTAAGAAGTTCAGAAGACCATGTTGTAACACCTGATCCCGTATCCCAGCTAGTATTATCAGAACTCCATCTATAATATAATGTTACACTATCTAGTTGAGAATCTCCTGCAGCATTGATAACAATTGGAGAAGATGATAACTCGTAAGGAATTATTTTATTAACTTTTGTAATATTATTTTGTAAAATTGGTATTTCTTCACCATTTATTGTATTTGATTGACAGGTTAGCTCTGCTTTATAGATATAAATTTTATCTGATATTAAGCTATTAATGGTTTTACAGTAAGTACCAGATCCTGATTTAGATTCCCAAGGGGTATTTACCCAGCTGCTGCCTAATTTTTTATAAGAAAATCGTACTGTTCCTGAATAATTTCTAAAATTATAACCTAACCATAATTTTGCTGATTCATTTTCAATATCGGTGGGATTTAATGTTAATACAATATACGGATTTTGGCTTATTAAGCCATCCTGTATAATTTGATTATATACAATTGTATTCTCCTTATTTTCAATAATTGAAAATGTTACTTTCAAATATGATATATTCTCAAGTTTACAAACAATTCTCTCGCCAATATTCCACAAATTATTCTCCTTTGATTCAGAACTAAGGAGATCTTTAACTGAATAATTGTAATAATATCCACCTATATCTACAACACACTTAGAATCTAAACCTAATGAAGGTCCACGACAATGTTCTACTATAAAATTATCACCTACCAGCTTACCAAAGAAAGTTATAGAGGGTTGAATAGATGGCCCAGAATCCTGTAAAATAAGTGAATGTACACCTACAAATACGCCAACTGCAATTGAGATTAAAAGAAGTACTGAAAGAACCTCTGAAACAGCATAATTTTTCCTGCAATTATTTGTCATTTCATACATATTTTGCTCTTATTTCTTTTACATAATTATAAATTTCAATTCCAAACTAATCTATTATGATTGATACAAATACTCTAATTAGCCGGTCCATCCTGGGCCTATTTGAATGTTTATGTCAGTAATAATTAAAGTGAGATCAACTGATAGAGAGTCATTGAAATCTATTGTAATTTTGTTATTATTTTCATTTTCATTTATTACAAAATCGTTACCCGCTCCATAGGTCAAACCTTCAGAAGATAAGGTATCATTAAAGAAATTATGCCATGCTGGCATATATTTTGTAACAATAATAATATTATCAACATTATTTATTATATCTGTATTTTTACTTAAATATTCAAGTTGTATCTGTGTAATACCGTGACCTGTAGTATATTTTTTCCCGGCAATGTCTATAAAATTTACAGCTTCATAGGTTATATCAACGTTTCCTGCATTATCTACAGAAAAATAGGGCATTATATACATTGTATTTCCTAAGTTCTGATTTGTTATAACACCACCTGCTTCATATATATATTCTGTTTCTATATATTGTGAATTTCTTGGGGAATATCTGATACTTCCAAGTTGATATGTAAAAGACGATGGTGTCTTATCAGTAATATTAATCATACACTCATCTGATATTAATCTAAGATAACCATATGATTTTTCTGATTTTAGAAATAATGGTAGTGGAATTTCATTTGTCCCTAAGGTTACTGCTGTTGTGATTTTATTACCGCTCTGCTCAATTGCAGACAAAACATCAACTGCAAATTTTAATTGTGTAAACTGTTCAGCCACTTTTTCCATGTGTTCAGCCTCTCTTTCTCCTGACCAATCTGGAATATAGGTCAATTGGATAACAGATAGAAAGGTGAAGAAAAGGCCTATTAGCATTACTGCAACAATAATACCAGCAGCTCCTTCATTATTATTTTGTAACCTAAGTATTTTTCTGATTTGTTTCTTCCTCATTTATCCACCTTCTTTTTATAATATTTTTAAAATCATGGTTTTAACAGATTATAATTAGTTAGAATTTCTGCATCTGATAATGCAACATTCCATATAGCTACTTCGTCTATTACACAGTTATAATCATATCCCATATATAGATGATTACCATTTGTACTGATTAAACCTGATACATTAATTTCATTTATTAGAACACTATCAATATATAATTTCATCTGGTATTCGCTTAAAGAACTGTTAAAAGTTAACACAACATAGTTAAAATCTGATGAGAGTGGCGCTGTTACTGTATTGCTGTTTATATATCCAAAAACTGATATTCCGTCTGATTTAAGGCCATATGCATTATGTTTATTAACAACTGGTCTAGGCCAAGTAGCGTTTATAGGGGTTATCTCTACTGTCTTGATACATGCATTCGAACCAGCTCCTCTAAATGGTATAGCATATATATTTCCATCAACGTTTATGATTTGAGGTTCATAACCGTTTGAATCATACAATAAATAATCATCATTTGCATCTGAGATATCACCATAATTACCAATTTTAAGAGTTTTTACATAAGCATTGTATTCACCGCGATATACAATACCATATACCCAATCATCAATATGAATTATATGTGGGTCATAGGCATCATCATCCCCGCTTGGTTGATTATTATCAAATCTATAAGTATCTAAAACATCTTGTGTGATTGTTCCATTATCTGCAATTTCAATTGTTGAAATGTATCCACCTGCAGCCTGATATGAATAAACTATGGCAAAGACACTATTATAAACATTTATGATTTCCGGCTCAAAACCATATGAGGGGTCATATTCATAATAATCAACAACGGTATCTATTATATCTCCATTATTTGCGATATCTACTGTTTTAACATATCCATCATCACCAGGGCCTCTATATACAATTGCATAAATTGTACCAGTTATATGAATAATGTCTGGTTCGTAACAATATGAGGATTCAAATTCAAGTGTATCCTTAATAGGATCTGCTGAAATATGACCAGTACTTAATAACTCTACAGTTTTTACATATCCATGGTTACTAGGACCTCTATATGCTATAGCATAAATACCACTTGATATATGGATAATATCTGGTTCATAACCAATTGAGGAATCAAACTCAAGGGTTTCAATAACTTTATCATTTGTTATATCCCCAGTATTCATTATTTCAACTGTTTTTATATATCCATGATCATTAGGACCACGATATATAATAGCAAAAATATTTCCTGCTAAATTTATTATTATATTATCGCGACCATCAACGGTATCAAATTCTAAAACATCAATAATGCTGTTTGAAATAGTTCCAGTATTTGATATTTGTACAGTTCTTAGATATCCATCCCCATTAAGACCTTGGCTTACAATAGCATATACATCATTAAATACATTTATAATGTCTGGTTCATTAAAATCAAATATTGTGTATCGTGAAACATGTAGTTCATAAATATCTGGTAAAGATGTAACATTGATTGTTTTCAGATATCCTTGGTTATTATTGGTATATGCAATGAAAAAAGTATCTCCATTCAAATGGGAAATTGCAGGTCTGTAACAATCTGCTGTGTCAAACTCATAGGATTTTAAAATAGAATATGTTATTGTTCCATCAATTGCAATTTCTACAACTATTGCAAATCCATCATTGTCAACTCCCCTATAAATAATAACATAATAATCACCTGTTAGAGAAATTATTTTAGGGTCATAACAAGATATTGCTTCAAAGTAATATTTATCTACTAATTCCTCTTTGATTATTCCATTAGCATCAATATCTATTGTTACAAGTGCACCTTTTCCATCTCTTCCTCTATAAGAGACTGCATAAATATTTCCGTTTATATGAATTATGTCAGGTCTCCAACCATCATATCCATCATAAACAAATTTATCTACGTAATTGCCATCAAAATGGGCAATAATATTAAAAGTTCCATCATTTTGAATTATTATAGTTCTAACCTCTCCGTCATCATCAGGATTTCTAAAAATAATACCATAGTTATTATTACCAACATGAATGAGTTTTGGTTCAGCTATATAACTTCCTGCTTCTGTATTAAAGAAAATTGATGTATCGACTGATGGATTGAGAATTAAACCTGCGTCTGATATTTCAACTGATTTAACATATCCATCATTATTAAGTCCACGATAGGCGATTGTGTAGAAAGTTCCACTTATATGAATTATATTTGGATCTCTTCCATTAACTCCATCAAATTCTAAGGTGCTTGTGACTATATCATTGATTTGACCATTTGAATCTATCTCTACAGTTTTTAAAAATCCATCAAAATCTGGGCCTTCATAGACAATTGCATATACATTATTTGCAATATGGATAATATCTGGATTATAACAATTCGAGGTATCAAATTCTAAATAATCAATGACATTTTTAATTATTCCATTGGATTTTATAATAAATGTTACAATATAACCATCATCATCATCGCCTCTAAAAGCAATTGCATATACATCTCCTGATATATGTATTACGTCAGAGTCAAGACCATAGTTGGGACCAAACCATGATGCACCAATTACACTGTTAGTTATGTCTCCAATATAACCTTCACTTCTTTCTAAAGGCTTTATCCAAGCCTCTATAGTTAATTGCTCTGAAATATCTAAGCTACTAGAATCATATACTCTTAGATAATCATCTATACCATCAAAACTAAGTGCAGTAGTATT
>JGI2171J19970_10000154_pt1 | contig 30759 bp, 21 predicted proteins | sample DeeMarSWOR324_28_FD_19970 | JGI IMG/M metagenome (IMG submission 19970) | reverse complement strand
AGATGCAGTGAGATCGGCTCGCCTGAAAGGTAAAAGATGCCGACATAGAGTGAATGAATGGAGATAAAAGAAAGTTTGAATCTTTATTTTGAGAAAGGCCTACCTAAAGAGCTAATATCATTGAAAATAATATATAGCGTCGGCATATTTTATGAATAATCCAGGTTAATAAAGTTCAGAAGTATTTATAAGGAGGAGATATGATTTCTCAAAAGCAATTTTACCGTGTTACAGTATTTTTATGTGTTTTTATCCTGGCCTTGACTTTATTTACGTCCTCTCTTCCCGCTAAAGAGGCCAAAAAACCTCAAAGAATCCATTCCACTGATCCGGCACTCAGGATGAAATGGTTCAGCCAGCATGTAGAGATGAAAAAGAATACTCCGTTTAAAGATTTGAAGTGGCAGCATATCGGCCCGAAGAATGTGAGCGGGAGGTCCACCGATATTGCTGTGGTTACTCCGAAGGGAAAAAATTACACGATTTATGTAGCCACAGCATCCGGAGGAGTCTGGAAAACGGATAACGAGGGAACAACCTGGGAGCCGATCTTTGACCAGGAAGCTTCAACCTCGATTGGTGATGTCACCATTGCTCCATCAAACAATGATATCGTCTGGATAGGAACCGGTGAGCCAAACATTTTCAGAAGCTCGATGGCGGGTTCCGGAGTGTACAAGTCAACCAATGCGGGTAAAACCTGGAAGCACATGGGATTGACCGGAACCCATACGATTACCCGAATCGTCATTCATCCCAAAAATCCTGATGTTGTTTATGTGGCTGCTTCCGGTCACGAGTGGACCAACAATAAGGAGCGAGGGGTTTATAAGACGGTTGACGGCGGCAAAAACTGGAAAAAAATACTTTATGTTGATGAGGAAACTGGAGCTAATGACCTCATCATGGATCCTATTGACAGCAATACGCTTTACGCTTCTACCTGGCAAAGGGTGCGCAAAAAGTGGAATGACCCGAGGAATGAACCAGATTACAAGGGAAGCGGAATTTACAGGACAGCTGACGGAGGCAAAACCTGGAAACCGATAAACAAAGGGTTGCCTGAGCCAAAGTTCAGAGGCAGGATCGGTATCGATCTTTGCCTGTCCAAACCTAAAGTTATCTACGCTTTTGTTGACAGTTATGAGTTTGGCCGGGAACCGACTGAGGAAGAGAAAACAAGCACCTACGGGCTTCCCTCGAGCGGCATCATAAGAGGAGCAACTCTCTATCGCTCGGATGACAAGGGTGAGAGCTGGAAAGAGGTAAGCGGTTTAACTCCTGAGACGAAGCGCTACATGATGCGCCATTCCAGGACATACGGTTGGGTGTTCGGTCAGATGCGCGTTGATCCCAACGATGAGAACACCATCTACATCATGGGAGTTCCATTGAGCGTGTCCGAAGATGGCGGAAAGACATTCCGCCAGCTGCGCGGCATGCACGGTGATCATCACGGCCTGTGGATCGATCCCGACAATTCTAACTATATTGTTAACGTCAACGATGGCGGTATCGTGATCTCCTATGACAAGGGCAAAACCTGGCGGCAATTTACCCATAACCTGCCGGTATGCCAGTTTTTTAATATCGCTTACGACATGGATACGCCGTTTCGCGTCTATGGTTCCATGCAGGATCACAACAGTTACAGAGGGATTGTTGATCTCAGTAAGGGTCGAGATAAGATCCCTACAGTGGATTTTGAGCGAGCACCTGGCGGTGAAGGCTGTAGTCACGCCATTGACCCTACGAATCCGAATATCGTCTATTCTGCTGATTTCTACGGGCGCATTGAGAGAACTGACTTCAGCATCCCTGGCGAAGAAGGAAAGAAAAAGATACTTCCCCAACAGCACAAAAACGAGCCAAAACTGCGGGGGCAATGGGTAGCGCCCTTCATCATTTCTCCTCACAATTCCGATACGATCTATCATGGAATGCAGTATCTTTTCCGCTCGCGCGACCGTGGAGACTCATGGGAAAGAATCAGCAAGGACCTGACCTACAACACGAAATCTGAAATGGGCGATATCCCTTACCATACGATTTTTTCAATTTCCGAATCCCCCTTGAAATTCGGCCTGATATATGTGGGCACTGATGACGGCAAAGTCCATGTCACCATGGATAGGGGCAAGACCTGGAAGGAAATTATGAAGGGATTGCCCTATCAGAAATGGGTGTCCGAACTGGTTGCTTCAGCCTATGACGAGAGTACAGTCTACATGACTCAGAATGGAAAACGGGATGACGATTTTGCCGCCTATGTCTGGAAATCAACCGATTACGGAAAAACCTGGGTGGATATTTCCGGAAACATTCCCCTTGGACCGGTTAATGTTATCAAGGAAGATCCTGTAAACAAAAACATCCTTTACGTCGGAACCGATATCGGCGTTTATGTTACAACAGACGGCGGTAAAACTTGGAACATCCTGGGAGGCAACCTGCCCTCAACCTTTGTTCATGACCTGATCATTCATCCTCGAGATAATATCATCGTGATTGCTACCCACGGCCGCGGCATGTGGGCCATGGATGCAAATCCGATCAATAAGAAGGATAAATAACCCCGCAGACAATTTTGATAACGAGAAAAGTGAGGGGCGTTCCGTTTGAACTCTAGACATACATAGTACTTTAAAGAACTTACCCCTAAACTTCTTCCTAAATCTGGAATTACCTATTGAGATTCTGATTCAAGGCTATCATAAAGTTGCGGACCGTCTTTCTTCCCGTCCCTCCTATATCGACCAGCTCTTTCTTAAGAACCTTACAATCAACATAGACATTCGCACCTACTTCTTTGATCATGACTGCTAGCCTTGGTGGAGCTTTCTCAAAAACATGCCTTCCTCTTTCGGCCGCAATAAATCCTGCATCTTTGTCCATGCTATCTACAATAAACTTAATATCATTAATTGCCTTAATTGACGCGTTCCAAACTTCCTCAAAAGTATGGTTCTCTAGAAACGTTGCCTCTTGTTTAATGGTTTGCTTAACGCAGGAAATAAAAACCAAAGCCAATAATATCACCCAGAACTTCTTCATAACAGCCTCCTTTACTAAGATAATATAACTTTTCTACCCATATAACCTTTACTTCTGGATAACTTCTATGCAATAAATATGCCATAAAAGTTTCTGAGTAATTTCTAAATTAGATGGTTATGTGCTGTCCTCTCTGGGTGACAAATGTAAAGAAAGAGGATTTAACCTAAGAGCACGCCTTCCTTCCAGCCGGAAAGCTCAACCTTGATCTTGTCCCAGTTGCTCGTTCCCAGACCGTAGACCTTATCTGCCGCCTCTACACAGAGCGGAGGAGGACTGAGAGGCCATGGTTCTCCTCTTATATCCTTCCTTTTTTCGGTGATGATGCGCAGACAGACTGTATCCAATGCCACAGGATCTGTCCCGGCGATCAAGCCATTATAGGCCCATTTGTATCGGGGATTCACCTGGGGCCCTTTATCACAGAGGGGATGAAGCGCATCGACGAGCACAAGGCGGGTCTTTCCCTTGACAAACGGCAGGTTCCATATCTCTCCCAGTTTGGAGTTGTTTTGATCATGGTAGTTGCTCGGCCTTCCTGAGTAGAGAATATAGAGTTTCATCACTGTCCCGATTCCTGTCAGCCAATGGGCTTTGAGAGCGGGGAGCCCGATCAAAGCTGTGCAGGCCTTGGGCTTATCAGGCCCTCCCTGAGCATCCAGGATTTTATTTTCTGGAATTCCTGCGTCGATGAGCGAACTTCTGACAGCATCCACAACTTCCTTGTGGGTGGGGTTGAGATGTGGGGTGGGGACCAGGCCGATAGTGTCTTCAGGCTTGACGAAGCTTAGCCAGGCATCCTTGGCAGTCTTTTTACCGGTAAGCTTGGTCAAGGTCTGGTCGAGCATGGTCTTCAGGACTTCGGGATTGACATTGTTGCTAGCATCCATGGCACCTTTATCGCGGACAATGGTTACCAAGCTTGAGCCGGCTGCTTTTCTTCCTGCCCTCAACCACTTTGTGCCTATCAGGGATGTGCCCACGGTTGCGCCCAGGGTTCCCCGGAGAAAATCTCTTCGAGTCAGTGATCTTCTTTTATGCGGCATGCAATGCCTCCTTTTGGCTTAAATATTTTCATACTTGATTAATGATTGTCCTTGCAGTCTTCTGGTCAGGACATTCAAAAATAAAGGCTATTGTATTATCCTTGATTTTATAACCCAACCAGCCGTCCTCGATGAGAAAAATATTCGATATTTCTCCTGAAGAATCAGACTGGAAGAAAATTGGATGCTCAGGAAGATAGACTTTATGGAAGTGGCCGAGCGCCTGGCGGGCCTGCTTATTACCAGGGTATTGTAATAAAAGAAAATGAACGCGTTTTTCTCCCCCTGAATCTTTCTTTTCGTAGGGCGAAGTGACTGCTTCTGAGTTAAGATCCAGGTTAAGCATGTTTTCCTGTCCGAGATAATAAATAGAATTCAGGACCAGATAAGAGCGGAAGTAGCTTGTCCTGTCCTTGCCAAGCATCCAGTCCTCAGGGAAAGAGTTCGGGAGTTTTTTCAGTAGTTTCGGCGGGGGAGGATTCCCGCGGTCTTTTATGATGGAGCGGCCGATTGCCAGAACAGCCTTCTTCGATTCTAGCGTTTCCTGGTGGGCCATAATCCTGGCGTAGATAGTATCCGACCAGAGCCGTAACAGTCCCTCGCCGTAGAGGGCCCTGGGCCAGGAGGAGCCTTCACGTGCTGCCTTTGACCGCAGTGATTTGCTCAGACGCACTGGTTCGGCCGCCATCTTCTCAGTTTTACCCGCCATCTCCACGCTGTCGCCTGCCAACTCCACGCGCTCGCCCTCCCAATCCAGGGAAAGCAGGCCAAAAGCATCGTCTGATGTTTTCATGAAATATAGTTCAACCAGGATGCCATTCTGGTTTTGAGCCTTGTATTCGTAGTATTCTAAGTGGTCAAAGCGGTAGCCGATATAGAGTTCGCCAGCACCGTCCATATAATCAAATATATTTTTGGCTGTGACAAGCTTAGGTGAATCTGGCCTTGTCCAGAGACCGACGGTCTTGGGAAGGGTAGGCTTGGATTCTTGCATCGTTCCCCCTGTTTGGCTTGGCATAGTAGAAATAAAGAGAAAGAAAGGCAGGCAAAAACACAGGACATAAAAAAGTTTTGATGGGGAGAAAATATTCTTCAGTGTAATGTTGGTGATCTGACTATCCCTCATCAGATTTATTGCTGCTCTAATGTTTTCTCCAGAAATTTTATCGAATATTGGGCAAAAAGAAATTCTACCAAAATTGCCTATAGTCCAGTGGACTATGTTGTCGTATTTTCTTCTTTCGCGAACTCTGTATCTGACTTCAGGATTACATCATCTCGAACGTAGATAACCCTTGGCTCTCTAAGCATTCTCTGGAATTCATTAGGAGAGAGGTCGTCACGTACAGCAGCCTCAACGTTCCGGCCAAAGTATATTTTTTTGTTCACTAAGTCGATAAGGCTGTTGACCCGGAGATAAAGTTTTGCATTGGCCTGATCCACGACAACCGTGACCTGATCTCCGCGGGAAATAATCGCACGAACCTCGGGAAACTTCGAGATTTCTTTGGTGAAACGTTTCAACATCCTGTTTTTTCTATTTCTAATATAGCGGTACAAAATAAAACCGAAAATCGCCAGCGCAATTATTGGCCCCATTTCTATTTCCGTAAATAGCAGGAATCCCACCAGAATCAAGGCACCAACAGCGACTCCTATTCCTACGACTCCAAACGGCATCGATGATTTCAGTGATTCGAAAAATTGACCAACCCTCCCGCTGAGCGGCTCGGAACGGTGAACTCCCGATTCTATGTCCCGTTTCAAGTTTTTTAAGTCTGCTGCAAGGGGACGGGCATCTGGATATCGGTCTTTAGGCCTTTTGCGCAAACATCTTGATATTATCCGGTTAAGCTCTGGGGGGAGGTTTTGTCGTACAAGAGTAACCGGGCGCACTTCTTCAAAACCAATGGCATGAAGCGTATCGAGTGGAGTCTCTTTCTCGAATGGCAGCTTGCCCGTTACCATTTCATAGATGACAATTCCCATAGAGAACACATCACTGCTTTGGCTGACCTTCTGGCCCCGGGCCTGCTCAGGGCTCATGTAGGCTATGGTACCAAGTAAGGTACCGGCCCTGGTTTGAGAAAGCGTNTCCGCCTGCCTCAGGTCTCGACTGCTTTCTTCTTCCTTGCCTTCTAGTACTGGATCAAGCAGCTTCGCCAATCCGAAGTCGAGCAGTTTCGCATGTCCATCTCTGGTGACCATAATGTTGTCAGATTTGATATCTCGATGAACGATATTTGCTTCATGAGCCCGGCTTAAACCCTCAGCAACCTGAAGGGCAATTTCAACTGATCCCATCAAATCTAGTTCACGTTTTGCAATCAACTGGCCAACAGTATCTCCCTCGATAAACTCCATGGCGATGAAGGTTGTCTTATCGACCTCATCAACATCATAGATCTGCGCGATTGCAGGGTGGGTGACAGCAGCAGCCGCCCGTGCTTCTTGCAAAAAGCGTCGCTGCCTGTCGCGGTTCATAACTAAATCTGACTTTAAGATCTTTAAAGCTACCGGCCTTTTCAAGCGAGTATCGCGGGCACGGTAGACAACGCCCATCCCTCCTTTTCCTAGGAGCTCCTCAATCTCGAAGTGTTTGAGCGTCTTTCCAATCATTTTCATAACCTATATCATAGGAGAAAATTAGGGTCAATGTAAACCTAAAGTTGAGACCAAAACTACAGGAAATATAAGATATTTTGACATCAAATTTTTCATTTGCTATAAGCTACGTTGATGGATTTTATTAGGATTCTTTTAGGAACGTTAGCCTTATTCTCTTTTATAATCTTTCTCATCCTTTATATAAAATATTATGAGAAGAAAGGAATATACTTTCCAACTAGAAAGATACGCGTAACGCCAAAAGAAATGGGGCTTGAATTTGAAGATGTATATTTCTCGAGTTCTGATGGAGTAAGACTAAACGGCTGGTTTGTTCCAGCCAGGGAATCTAAGGCAACAATCCTCTTCTGCCACGGGAACGCCGGAAATATCAGCCACAGAATTGAGGTTTTATATTTGTTCAGCAAGCTCGGATTGAATGTCTTCATTTTTGATTACCGCGGCTATGGAAGAAGTCAGGCCAGTCCAAGTGAAGTAGGACTCTATCTTGACGCGCAGGCTGCCCATAAATACCTCATCGAAAAGCGAAATCAAAAAGAGGAATCCATCGTCGTTTATGGAAAGTCAATAGGCGCTAATGTGGCTGTTGAGCTGTGTTCTAAAGTCAAGACAGCAGCGCTCATCTCTGAAAGCGCCTTTACTTCGGCTCTGGATATGGGCAAAAAGCTATTTCCATTTCTTCCGCTAAAATGGCTTATCTCAATTAAATTCGATGCATTATCCAAGATAAAAGATATTACCATTCCTAAGCTGATAATCCACAGCAAGGACGATAGAATCATCCCTTTCAAACATGGAAAGAAGTTATTTGAGGCAGCACCGGAACCTAAAGAGTTTTATCCGATGCGCGGAGGGCACAATGAGGCGCTATTACTGGCAAAGGAGGACTTCGTCAATAAAATAGATGTTTTTCTTCAGAAACATTTAACCTGAATTATCCAGGTTAGATATATAGACAAGAAATTTGAATATAGTTATTGTCTTTCTTAATCGCCAGCTGTCTCTTAAAGCTTGCGTGGCTCTGTCCAAGATAAGTATTTACTTTGGTTAGTTTGCGACTGGCTATCCCCTTAAAACCTTATTCTTATTCCTGTCCTTAAGGAAATACCGGAAAGATTAACTTCAAATTCCCTTGCGTTTCTGATATTAGGACCACTGGGCCTGCCTGTAGCTATCGTGATTCCAGGAAACCATTCGCCAGAGCCATAATTTTGGTCGAGTTCTTCAAAGTACCACATTAATCCTGCATCAGTTTCTGTAACTCCATCGGAATCTTCATAAGTCCCATCTCCATTCCAGCTGGTTAGTTTACAGTATCTTGCTCGGCCCTCGATGAAAAGAGCGATCCTGGAAGCTACTTTGAATTCCAAGCCAACTCCCCCATGAAATCCAAAACTTTGGTCTTTTAACTTCGCTTCTTGCTCAGACCAGAAATCTGGAGGGGTTGAATTTTCTGTTATATCGGTTGTCAGCGTTCCGTAGTAATAGCCAATACCTCCATAAAAAAAGAACTTTAAGGGAGCAACCCCGGGAGTAAAGTAATAAGCGCTTATATTTACAGGAATAGCTGTGATCTTTGGCTCAATAGACGCTGAGGCACTTCCAATCAGCGGTATTGAGGCAATTAATTCAGTCATTTTACTTCTCTGAATGTATCCGACTCCAATTCCGACTCCAAAACCTGCAGGAAAGCTTATTATGAATTCAGCTTCGTACTCAAATCCCGGATTAATCTTGTTGAATTCACCTTCGGTCGTAGCTCCTAACGCCTCTAAGGCGTTAATAAGGTCATCGAGGCCCGCTCCAAAGGTGTTGTAATCTCCAGTAGCCATTGTGCCGTATCCACCGCTGAGCTTAACCCTGAATTTTTGAGCTTGACTCATGCCTGTTAATGTAAAGACGGCGAATAACAACATAGATAAAACAGCTAATTTTCTTTTCATTTTCGATACCTCCAATTTATAAATTAATGATCATAACATCTCTTTTCATATAATTTTCTATTTTTGTTGCAATAAGTATGCCAATTAAAGTGCAGGATTGTTATCTAAATTATTGGACATTATTTTGTCCTCTATGAATGACAGATGGATGATAAAGGTAAAATATTTATACATATGCCCTAAACAGATACTAGGGGATGCCTGAACTTCATCAGGAGCGCAAACGGGCGCAGTCTTGTTGTCAGGAGGAGAAAATGGGGCCAAACCCCATTTCTTGCTTGCAACTGAAAGTGTGAAAATAGGGCCTGCCCCCATTTTTTTGTTTGCCATTTTTTGGCCTCATTTTTGCCCGTTTTTTTATCGAAGTTCTTGTTGTTAAACATGATAAAGGACTTTGCTTTTGCAGTAATAAATGGTATATTAAAAAGTCCTTTATAAGGTGTAGGCTTAGTGCAAACGTACGATTGCTGTAAAGAAGTTCAATAGCGAAGCAATGGTTGGGCAGGCAGAGAATAGCGCTCATATGCAGTAATTTATAAACGCTAAGTTTCTAAATTACGATTGGATTTGGGTCGCTGAGCCTCCCTCTCTTATCATCATCAGTTTATTGAGCTTAATACTGACAGCAAAGGGTTTATTGGAAATAGAATCAAAGGTCGAAAAGAGTACAAATTGTTATCAGCAGAAGCGGTTTCCTAACAATCACTAAGAAATACAAAAGGAAAAAATTATGCCAAAAAGAATGACATCGAAGTTTAATCAAAAATGGCTGTACCGTCTATTGGTCACAGTCACGTGGATGATGGCGGTAGGTGTTTTTTCCTACCCCATCCATGCTCAGAGTGCTGAAGTGCAAGGATTCAGCCTCCGCTCTGCCCAGGAGTTTGCTGTTGAAAACAGTTATGACATCAGGAGGTCCCAGATGGATATCCTGGCTGCTGAGAAGAAGGTGCGGGAGACGGTATCTTCAGGATTCCCCCAGCTTAGCTCCACCGTAGACTACATGAACAATCTCGAGCTGGCGACCGTATTAATCCCGAATTTCTTCGAGGGGAAATTTGAAGAAAAGATCCCGGTCCAGTTTGGCACAAGGCACAACGCCAGCGCTGGCTTTACCTTGAACCAGCTTGTATTCAGCGGAAGTTACTTAGTCGGGCTTAAGACATCAAAAGTCTTCCGTCAACTGGCAGACCAGAATCACGCGAGGACACAATTGGATATCCTGGAGACGGTTACCAATACCTATTATTTAATCCTGGTATCCGAAGAGAGTGAAAGAATCCTGAGATCGAACCTGGCCAATCTAGAGAAAACCCACTATGAGATAAGAGAAAGATACAAGGAGGGATTCGTCGCCGAAACGGATGCCGACCTTGTCCAGATATCAGTGACTAAATTAAAGAACAGTCTTCAGGCAGTTGTCAGACAGAAGCAAGTCGCTTACAAGCTTTTAAAGTTTCAGATGGGATTGGATTTGGGTGCCCGGATAGCCCTTACGGACAAACTGGAAGACGTCCTTCGACAGATAGACATCTCGAAAGCGGCAAATACCGAATTTGACCTCGAACAGAATGTCGACTACAAACTGCTTGAAACACAGGAGAAGTTTTCAGAAATGGCTCTGAAGAACGAAAAATCTAAGTATTTTCCTACGGTATCGGCCTTTTATTCCTTCCAATGGAATGCTTTCCGAGACGCTTTCAATTTTTTAAACTTCGAAGAACGTTGGTTCCGTACTCAAGTTCTGGGTGTTAATATCAATATTCCGTTGTTCACCAGCGGCTATCAGAGAGCTAAAGTTGCCCAGGCTTCTATAGCCTTCAGACAGGCCAGGACTGCGCGAATTCAGGCATCTCAGGGTTTGACTGTGGAGGCGGCCAGCCTCAAATCGGCCCTTGATTCAGCCTACGAGAATTATTTGAATACAAAAGAAAATATGGGACTGGCCCAAAGGGTATACGACGTTACCTTAATCAAATACAACGAAGGAGTCGCATCCAGCATGGATTTAACCCAGGCGCATGACCAGTATCTGATGGCTCAGTCCGAATTCATTCAGGCCATGTCCGGGCTCCTGACGGCAAAGAATAAACTGGACAGGCTTAATAACAACTATCAGGCTATACAAATAAAAGGTGAATGATCATGAAATACAGAAAATACTTAGTTCTATTGGGAATGGGATTAGTTCTTGTCGCCTGCGGTCCCCGGAATGATGAAGCGCAGCTGGCACGGTTGGAAAGGCAGAGGGATGCCTTAACAGAAGAAATAGAGAGGTTGAAACAGGAGATCGCGCAAAAAGCCAGGCCTGGCGTAAGGCAAGAAAAGCTGATGAATGTTGAAATTTCACAAGTAGAAAAGGGCCGCTTTCAACATTTCATCCAGGTCCAAGGCACAGTTGAATCGGACAACAACGTCCTAATCGCGCCGCAATTCTCTGGAATTGTTAAAAAGATACATGTCAATGCCGGCAATAAAGTCACCAAAGGGCAGCTTCTGGCAGAACTGGATGGGTCTGTTCTGGAAAGCAGCATTGCTGAGGTGGAGAATGGATTAAAGCTGGCAGAAACGATTTTTGAAAGACAGCAGAGGCTGTGGAAAAAAAATATTGGCAGTGAGATTGAGTTCCTGCAGGCCAAGAATAACAAAGAAGGCCTGGAAAAAAGACTTGCGACCTTAAAGGAACAATACAAGTTGACGAAGATTTTCGCGCCGTTGTCCGGGACGGTCGACGAGGTTCTGATTAAAGAAGGCGAGATGGCAGTTGCAGGGCTGGGTGCTGTCAGGGTAGTACAGCTATCCAATCTTAAAATAAGAGTTGAACTCTCGGAGGTATACATCTCGCATATTAATAAAAATGACCTTGTTCATGTGAAAATACCTGTCACCGGGAGAGAGTTCGACCTTCGCGTCGATGCTGTTTCTCAGGTCATTAATCCCCAAAACCGAACCTTTCAGATCGAAATGAAAATACCCAATTCTGAAGCTGGAATCAAGCCGAATATGCTCTCGGTCTTGACAATCAATGATTATACGAATGATGAGGCCTTGATAGTTCCGCTGAACATCGTCCAGGAAACCGGGCAAGAGCAATTCGTTTTTGTGGCCGAGCAGATAAATGGGGAATGGATTGCTCGACGAAGATCAATAAAAACCGGGAATAGTTACATCGACCGGGCTGAGGTCCTTTCTGGGCTACAGGTAGGAGAATATGTAGTAACATTCGGGTATCAAAATCTGGCCGATGGTCAAAAGCTGGCCGTGGTTTCAGGTTCAGAATGAATTTTTTGTGGGAATGCCCGATATTAAATAGAAAAGTGGACTAAAAATGAAAAAGAGAGAATTCAAATTAACCAACCTATCGGTTGCTAATAAGACTACCATCTATATATTCATCGTGATTCTTTTGGTATTCGGATTTATGCAGTACGATGCAACCCCCAAGGAGAATTTTCCGGAAATCGTTTTTCCCTATTTCATGGTCAGCACGATCCATCCCGGAACATCACCGGCTGACATGGAAAACCTGATAACCCGGCCTATCGAGAAAAATCTTAAGGGAATCGACGGTGTTAAGCACATCAGCAGCAACTCGATTCAGGATTTTTCCTCCATTTTCATAGAGTTTGAGCTGACCGCTGATGAGATGCAGGCCTATCTTGATGTCAGACAGGCAGTCGATGATGCCCGCTCAGAGCTTCCTTCCGACCTTTACAGCGAACCCGAAGTCACCAGGATTGATCTCTCCGAGATTCCGATCTTGTTCATCAACCTTTCGGGCGATCTTGGGTTGGTGAAGCTGAAGAAAATTGCCGAAGACCTTCAGGATGAAATCGAAAGCTTGGAGGAAATCACACGGGCAGATATTGTCGGTGCACTGGACCGGGAAATCCAAATCAATGTCGATCTGTATAAAATGCAGGCTGCAGACCTTTCCTTTTATACAATCCAGAATGCCATCGCTTCTGAAAATCTCACTATTTCCGGTGGCCAGGTTGACACAGATGGTATTCGGAGAAACCTGCGTGTTGTCGGTGAATTCAGGAACATCGACCAGATCAAGAATATTCAGCTAAGGGAAGGTATTTACTTAAGAGAGATTGCCGAGGTTGTTGACGGTTACGCTGACAGAGGGAGCTACTCGCGCTTGAACAGACAGGATGTGGTGACGATCAATGTTATCAAGAAAAGCGGAAAAAACCTGATCTATGCTATCGATAAGATCAAGGCTATCGTGGATGAATACCGCCAGACAGCGCCTGAGAACCTGATTATCACCATGACAGGGGACAGCAGCACTCAGACTAAAAACACCATTAGTGACCTGTTTAACACGGTAATCCTCGGATTTATCGTTGTGGTTTTCGTCCTCATGTTTTTCATGGGAGAGACTAATGCCCTGTTTGTGGGGATTGCTATCCCAATGTCCATTGTCATCGCTTTCATTCTCATTCCTGTCATCGGCTTCACCATGAACATGGTTGTTCTGATGTCCTTCATCCTTGTTTTGGGAATCGTTGTGGATAATTCTATCGTGGTCGTGGAAAACGTTTACCGCCATTTCACCACCACCCCAGATCTGTCTATCTCCGCTGCTGCCAGACGAGGGACCGGAGAAGTAGCTGTCGCAGTTTTAACAGGCACGCTGACTACTATGGCTCCCTTCTTTACCCTAATATTTATGCCCGGAATTGCTGGAAAATTCATGTCCTTTATACCTTACACTGTTATCATAACGCTAACAGCTTCCATGCTGGTTGCTTACATGATCAATCCAGTTTTCGCCGTATCTTTCATGAAGAGATCCTCCGGTGAAGAAAAGCAGAGAATCCGCTGGAAACTCAGTCATAAAAACATTTTCATATTATCGGCGGCTTTTGTCCTGGCCGTTGTATTTTATGCAACAGGCAACATGCTTCCGGCCAATCTTCTGGCATTTGGAGTCATCCTCTATTTTCTGTCCAGGTATGTAGTACATTTCCTTATTGCCAAATTCCAGAGCTATGTCCTTCCTCGAATGAAGAGCGGGTACAGGAAAACTTTGAGTTTTCTCCTCGGAGGGAGACGTCCGTACGGCGTCGTAGCCGGGATCGTTATTCTACTCTTCCTGTCTTTTATCCTTCTGGGTATCAGGTTGCCAAGAATTGTGTTTTTCCCCAGTGGTGACCCTAACACTCTCCAAGTGTATATCACAATGCCCGAAGGCACCCATATCGAGGTGACGAACAATATCTGTAAGCAGGTAGAAGAAAGGATCTACAGTGTTATTGGTCACAATAATCCCGATGTGGAATCAATAGTCTCCAACGTGGCTTCTAATGCAGGAGCCGGACTTTTTGAACGCTTTTCTCAAGATAAGCTGGCTAAGGTAACTATCACCTTTTTGGAATATAAATACAGGACCGGAATATCTACCCGGAAATATCTCGGGAAGCTGCGCAAGGAATTAACTGGAATAGCAGGAGCAAAAATTCGTATTGACTCGGAAATGATGGGACCTCCCACCGGGTATCCTATTAATATAGAAATTAGCGGAGATAATATTGACGAACTGATCAGAATAACTTATAGACTGGAAGAATTTATTCAATCGTTGAACATTCGCGGAATTGAGGAACTGAAGTCCAGCATGGAGATTAGCAAGCCGGAACTCATCCTCAATATTGACAGAGAAAAGGCAAATAGACTGGGTATCAGTACGGCTCAGGTGGGGATGATCCTGCGCACTGCCATCTATGGTACAGAGGTCTCCAAGTTCAAAGAAGGAGAGGAGGAGTATCCGGTCATGGTCCGGTTGGACGAAAAATACCGGGATGACATAGATGTCTTACTCAGTCAGGAAATTATGGTTCCCGGAAATAATAATGGAATGAGTAGAATTCCGATTTCCTCCTTTGCCCATGTAACCAACCGCACAAGCTACGGCGGAGTCACTAGGCTGGACAACAAGCGGGTCATCACCCTGTTCTCCAACGTGCTCTTCGGGTACAACGCCAACGAGATTATCCAGCAGATCAGCAGACAACTTCCCAGATTCGAATTGAAAGATGGCTATGCTATCAAATTCACCGGAGAACAGGATTTTCAAGCCGAGGTCGGAAGTTTTATGGTCAAAGCCTTTTTCATCGCTTCGGCTCTGATTTTGATCATACTGGTCGGTCAGTTTAATTCTATAGCCAAGCCGCTCATCATCATTCTTCAGATAGTTTTAAGCTTGACAGGAGTTTTTCTGGGCTTTGCTATTTTTGGCATGGACATCTCAGTTATAATGACGGGCATGGGAATCATTGCCGTTGCCGGGATCGTTGTTAAAAACGCAATCATTATCGTTGACTACACCGACAAGCTGATCGACAGCGGCATGGACAAAATTGAGGCCATCGTCCGTGCTGGTGCTACGCGTTTGACTCCTGTCCTTTTAACAGCACTTTCCACGATACTTGGGCTTACCCCTCTTGCTATCGGCATAAACATAAATTTCATAACTCTATTCACTGAACTGAGGCCGCAGATCTACTTCGGCGGAGATAGCCCTGTTTTTTGGAACCCTCTGGTGATGACCATTATCTTTGGACTTTCTTTTGCCACGGTCTTAACTCTTGTTGTTGTTCCCGCCATGTACAAGCTCATCTATGCCCGCAAGAGCTAGAGACCACGTAAAGCGATAAACAGCGGAACTGGAGAAGGAAGTCATTGTTTCTCTATTCCGCTCTTTTTATTTGAAATTAATTCTTTTCCCGTATATAAATCTTAAAATACCTGTAACAAAGGAGACATTCCCTGACGTGTCACGCCTTTTTATTCAGAATTATTGATTTCTAAAATTAAGTAAGACCAGGGCGGTGCTTTTGGAGACTATCCTTATCTGTTTTTGGGGAACGTTCTTTATTGATAAGCCACAGCAGGAGAGGCATGTTACTTATGTGAACGTCCCGCATAACTTGACACAATAAGGGCTGTGTGTTAGGAGTCTTGAAGGGGAGGAGGTCATAATGAAATTTAAGACCTTTCTTATTCTTCTACTGGCCTTTTGTGTTCTGAGTCTGGTTTACACGAAAATAGCACATAAGGATTATCCTCTAAAACCGGTCGCATTCACAGACGTACAGATTGATGACTCGTTCTGGCTACCGCGGATGGAAACCAACCGTAAAGTTACGATTCCTTTTGCTTTTAAGAAGAGCGAAGAGACCGGACGCATTGCTAATTTCGCCAAAGCGGGCGGATTAATTCCTGGTAAATTTGAAGGCCGGAGATACAACGATTCAGATGTATTTAAAATAATGGAAGGAGCGGCTTATTCGCTGAGCCTGCATCGGGACCCGAAGGTTGAGAAATATATGGATGATCTGATCGCCAAAGTTGCAGCCGCCCAGGAAGAAGACGGTTATCTTTTTACAACCCGCACCATTGATCCTGAGAACCCTGCTGCTGGCGCAGGTGAGGAGCGCTGGTCAAACCTCGGCTCAAGCCATGAGCTCTACAATGTCGGACACATGTACGAGGCAGCTGTTGCCTATTATCAGGCAACAGGCAAACGCAATCTCCTGGATGTAGCCCTAAAAAACGCCGATTTCATTGCCGAGGTGTTTGGACCAGAGAAAAAGCGCGGATTCCCCGGCCACCAGGAAATAGAGATCGGGCTGGCTAAACTTTACCGGGTAACCGGAGACGAAAAATATTTGAAGCTGGCTAAGTTTTTCCTGGATGAACGCGGACAGGAGAAACATAAGAGAATGTTTTCCAACTCATCCGCGTTTTCTATCTATAATCAGGATTGGTATCTCCAGGCTCACAAACCCGTAATCGAGCAGAATGAAGCAGTCGGTCATGCTGTTCGCGCCACGTACATGTACTCGGGAATGGCGGATGTGGCAGCGCTTACTGGGGATGAAGCATACATCAAGGCCATCGACACGATCTGGGATAATGTTGTTTCCAGAAAATTGTATGTGACCGGAGGCATCGGTTCCCGCCACGAAGGAGAGGCTTTTGGAGATGATTACGAGCTGCCCAATGCCACAGCTTATAATGAAAGCTGCGCAGCCATCGGCAATATTTTCTGGAACCACCGCCTTTTTCTTCTCCATGGCGATGCCAAATATATAGATGTCTTGGAACGTACACTCTATAACGGTCTTCTCTCTGGAATATCGCTTAGCGGTGACCTCTTCTTCTATCCCAATCCCCTGGAGTCGGACGGAAAATACAAGTTTAACCAGGGCGAAGCGACCCGCAAACCGTGGTTTGACTGTGCCTGCTGTCCTGTTAATTTTGCCCGCTTCTTGCCATCCTTTCCCGGCTATGTCTACGCCCATACAGATGACGTGCTTTATGTGAATCTCTTTGTAGAGAGTAAGGGAACTATCAAGGTCGGAAGAAACTCTGTAAATGTAAGTCAGCAAACCAACTATCCCTGGAGCGGAGATGTCAAGATCATTATCAAGCCAGATAAGGAAGCGGAATTTGCCATGCATATCCGCATTCCTGGCTGGACCCGGAATGAGCCAGTGCCGAGCGATCTGTATTCATTCTTAAATCCAAGCAAAGAGAGCATAGCTTTAAAAGTCAACTCAGAAACACTGGAACTTGAAACGGATAAAGGCTTTGCCCGCATCCGCCGCCGCTGGAAAAAAGGAGATATTATCGAGCTAGACCTGCCTATGCCCGTTCAGAGAGTCATTGCCAATGAGAAAGTTAAGGACGACCTGGGAAGAGTGGCCTTGCAGCGGGGACCTCTTGTATATTGCTTTGAAGAAGCGGATAACAAAGGCGGAGTACTTAACCGAGGCTTACCCGATGATTTAGAATTCGAGATTGAATTTAAGCCTGACCTTCTGGGAGGAATAAACATACTAAAAACTGAACCGGCAGAAGAGCTTCCTGGCTTAGTCGCCGTTCCTTATTATGCCTGGTCGCATCGTGGAATAGGGGAGATGATAGTCTGGCTCCCCAGAGAAAAAATCTTGCCCTAATAGATAATATAATGCTCAGTTAAAGAGCCAATAAGTTTTCTTTATTGCTTGACTATAAAATCAACAGCAGAAGAGAGCACAAACTGTAATTAGCTGATTTTCTCTTTTCGTTCTTTAAGGGGCAGGGGAGTGTCTAAATAATTTCTTAAAAATTACTAGATAGCCTATTATACCTGCCAGGCAAACAAGAAAAATGATAAGAATCAGTTTCTTTGTAATCGAGGGATAAATAACCTTATCAGAATTTCCTGTGATTATGAATCCAGCCCAGTAATAGGGATGAGAAAGTATATCAGAGTTTATCATCTCCTGCTTAGTTTTTTGCAAAGAATCATTGATTGAATTCGAAGAGCGAAGGTGGAAATAGCATCTTTCCATAAATTGAGATGTCGCCTGATCATGAACTGCCCATAAACTGATAAGGGCAGAGGAAGCTCCAGCATAGAAAAAGGCTCTGCTTAAACCATCTATTCCCTCGCCCCTAATGAGTTCTCCGAGTCCTGTTTGGCAGGCAGATAGAGTAACCAGATCAGAGCTAAGTTTTAGATTGAATACTTCTCTCATTTGAAGGATTTCATCCTCTGTTTGGGCGTTTCCTATCGAAAAGACGACTGAAGACCTGTCGGGTTTTTTATCGTCAATGAGACAGTGGGTGGCCAAGTGGAAGATTTTATAATCCTCGAGGTTAAGGTCTTTAAGGTTCTCCTCTGATGCCTCTTTTCTTTTAAAAACATCTATTCTTGTTTTCTTAAAAAGAGAAGCTATCCTTTCTACCTCCATTCCGCTGAATTCGAGCCTGGAAACATTAAAAGCACCAACAGGGCTAATTGTCTGTGAACTATCCCTTGCGCTTGCCACTTCTTCATCAGAGCCAAAATAGGGATCACCAAAAGCAAGAAGGTCTTTTTTAGGTTTTATCTCGCTTAATCTTTTACGCTGGATTATTTCCCTCAATGAAGATATCGAAGGCGTGTAGGCTATTTTGTAATTTTCAATCAGCCAAATTTTTTTGTCTTTTTGGGAAACGAGCGTTTCAAAAGGGAGATAGTGAAGGATGTCATCTGGAATGATAATCAGTTTTTTGATATTTTCATCTAAATCCTGAGGAACCAGTTTTGTAAAAAGCTCGTAGCCCAGACTGAAATCATGGTTTTCTTTATCTGTAATGGCCTTTAGATATTCCGAAACTTTCTCCTTGATCTTTTTTGCCGGAGGAAGAGGAAAAATCTTGAATTTTCTTTTGGTGATTACAAATGCATAAGAATTTTCTTTGCCAAGGGAGTATTCTAAGAAGGCTGTCTTATTGTCGAGCATTTGTTTTTGTGCTTGCTCGAGGGTAATAATTTGGGGATATTTTAGGTCTGCATAAGCGGGGCTCGACAATCTTATTTTTCTCTTCAGGGCGTTCACCTTTTCTTCGCTAAGCCTTAACTGCTCGTTGATACTCTTTTCTTGTTTCTTGCCCAGGCCAGGATTGAAGAGTTTTAAGTTTAGGCCGGAAATCTCTTTCATCAAATCTTCTTCCTGGCTGAGAAGCTCGATGTCAACTCCTTGTGAGATGTTCACCTGGGAAACCTCTAACCTGTCAAGAAAAGCTCTGGCTTTAGCCCTCTCTAAATAGTCGAAAGCTTCGATATTATGAAGCCTTTCAGGCTCAGAATCGTGAAGCTTACATAGTAAATTGACAGTATTTTGGTAAGCCTCAATCCTTTTATCAGAAGCCAGGTAACTTGCCTTGAGCGCTTCCAGCTGAATCCGGGAGCGAATTTTTTCAATAAAGGAGATTGATTTTTTATAGTTTTCCAGAGATTTTTCATGATTACCCTGACGCAGGTGTGCGTTTGCTATCTCAAAGTAGGCTTCCCAGAGGATATTCTCTTTACCTGTACGAGAAGTAATATCTATGGCTTGCTGGAAGTATTCTAAGGATAAATCGTAATTTCCCTGTAAAGAGTTGACTCTGCCGATGTTGATGTAGAGATTAGCTTTTTCTTCGAGGTCCTGAGCCAATTTTGCTTTTTCGAGGGCGAGTTTAAAATATTTTAGTGCTTCAGGATAGTTTTCTAAATCAATGCAGGCCATACCCATATTGGTCAAAGCCTCGATTTCAGTTTCCACGTCCTTGATTCTTCTTGCAATTTTGAGGCTTTCTTCATAATGGGCAAGAGCATTGTAAAGGTCATCTTTATTGCCTGAATGGAACGCGTAAATTTTTTGATATGTGACTCCTATATTATTTAGATCCTTAGCAACATAAACTTCTTCTTTGAGGTGCTTTTGATCGATCTCTAAAACACTCTTCTGATATTCCAGGGCTTTTTCATAATTCCCCAACTGAATGTAAATTTCTCCGATGTTCGTCAAACATTCTGATTCATCATCATAGTCTTTCACAACTCTAGCGAGAATCAAGGCTTCTTCATAATGCATTAAGGCCTGAGCATAATTAGTTTTGGTACCGTAGTAAAAGCCGATGTTGAACAGGCATCTTCCTACTTCTTGCCTGTGTCTGATTCTACGGGCAATCTCCAGTGCATCTTCGTTTAAGGAAAAAAAGTTATCGATCTCATTTAGAAAGATATGAGTAATGCTCAGCTCGCGAAGACATTTCAATTCATGCTCTTCGCTTTCTATTTTTCTTGCCAGTTCTATGGCCTTTTCGAAATTCTCTATTGATTTTTGATATTTTTCTTGTCTGCGATAATCCCTGGCGGACCGGTAGAATTCATAGATTTGGATATAATCAGAAACTTCGTCTTTTTTCTGATCTATTTTCGCTTTTTCTACGACAGAAAGAGATTCTTTAAAGGCATTAATGGATTTACTCATCTCTCCATTATCCCAATAAAGGAGGCCAAGCTTGATGAGTGACTCAATTTCATCTTTTTTATCATTATTTTTTCGGGCAAGAGATAACGCTTTTTTAAAATACTTTATGGATTCTTCATAATCACCTTGAAGCTTAAAATTTTCTCCTTGGTTAAAATACTCGGAGTATTTTTCCTCTGAGTCAAAGCTCTGGCTCACGGAAGAATTGTTTTGAAAGGATAAAAGAATTTGGCAAGGGGAGAGAAGGAAAATCATAACCACTATAATCAGTCTTGTGAGGTCTTTCATTTATCTTTTCCAGAATAGATTATTAATTTAATGAAGGAATGATTTTCATCATACTCCTTAGCCATACTTTATAAATAATAGCTAAAATAATAGGTTTTGTAAATCTCACCTAAATTTGACTTTACGATATTTTATTTAAAAGCAGTGTAAAAACAGCTTTCAATCAATTTTTTTTGGATTTTTTTATTTTATAGATTTTAATAATTGCACGAGTTAATTTCTTTATTTTCAATTAATTACTCATAAAGCAAAAGAGTTTTCTATATTTAGAGGTGCTATTGCCTGGGGAGTTTGAATTTGGCGTTCATGTAATTCATTTAATTTCAGTAAAATACATCATTTTTTTGAATGTATTGTTTGTTTCGGGCTAAATATGACTTGACATATTTGTATTATTTTATTATATTTATATAAGATTAAAGGAAGTGTGGAAATAAGTACTTTCTAGCGAGCATATTTAAGCCCAATCTTTTGGGTAAGAATGCTACAAAATTATGAAAACATAATTTGCTCTGACCAAAGGAGGAAACTATGTTTAAAGAAAGAAGAATCTCCTTCAAAAAAAACATAGCTTTTCTGGTTTGCATAACTTTTGTTTTAATGGTTTTCCCGCAAGTTACTCAAGCAGCAACCAGGTCCTCTTCAAAAAGATTTTCGCTTCCTGAAGAATCTACTCCCTTGATTTCTGCTGTTTTTTCTTTTGCCAGCCTGAATTCATCTCTTCTTGGGTATGACCTCGCCCTTTTTTATTGCCTATCAAAAAATGCACCTAAACCTCCAAAACAGCTCAAGAACGGTAAAGGTGAAAACGGCGAGGACGAGCAGAATGGATCTTTTAATATCGACGGAAACTCAACATCCAAGAAAAAACCTAAAGGCAAGGATAATAATTAACTCCTCGGGAGCTAAAAAAATAGAGGTGCAGGCCAAAACAACGATCAGATTAGAATGAAAAATCATTAGGAGAATAGAAATCTATTGAGGATACTATATCTCATACTACGAATGTTCATGTCTCAAGATGTGATCAGAGACATTGAATGAGGAAATTATGAAACAAGAAAGGCTCTTAGCAATCAAGATATTAGCCATTTTTGTTGTATTGCTGATTTTCTCTGCTCAGTTGAGTGAAGCAGACCCTCCAAAACACCCACGGAAAATTGTAGTCTTTAAAAAGTCGTATAGGCAAGAAACTAACCAGGACGCTTTGCTTAGGAATTTTGGGGCGGCGAAGATTAAACGTTTAGCTTTGATTAATAGCACAGCGGTGCATCTTTCTCCAAGAGCGGAAAAATTTCTGAAAAGAAAAAATGAGATCTTAAGAATAGATGAAGATTTAGTCATAACTGCAGCTTCTAAAGAAAGAAAAGACAAAGGAAAACGCAAGCCAAAACGTCCTTGTCCAGAAGAACTCCCTTGGGGCATTCAACGAATTTATGCTGATCAGGCTTGGGAAGTAACTACAGGCTCTAAGGTAAGAGTAGCTATTCTAGATACAGGGATTGATCTTGATCATCCCGACCTTTGGAGGAACATAAAGGGAGGGATTAACATCCTGAAGCCGCGTAAGAGAGCTGATGATGACAACGGTCATGGCACACATTTAGCAGGTACTGTTGCTGCGATAGATAATGACTTTGGAGTTATTGGAGTCGGTCCTGAGGTTTATTTGTATGCTGTTAAGGTTTTAGACAAGAATGGGGAGGGGTGGCTATCTGATGTTATCGATGCCCTGGACTGGTGTATAGATAATAAGATTCAGGTAATCAACATGAGTTTTGGCTCACTTGAAGTAAATGAGTCATTCCATGATGCAATTATGGAAACTCATCAAGCTGGAATAACCATGGTTGCCTCTGCCGGCAATAATGGGGAAGAAGGTGGACCAATAGAATACCCAGCAAAGTATGAAGAGACGATCGCAGTTTCAGCCATTAACCGGGATGATGATTTTGCCTCCATTTCAAGCTACGGGCACGAGATCGACCTGACAGCACCTGGTGTAGATATTCTATCCACTTATAGAAAAGGTTCCTATGAAACAATGTATGGAACAAGTATGTCCGCAGCTCATGTGACGGGAACGGTTGCCTTAATTTTATCAACTTCTCCTAAGCGGGGCTATGATCTGAATAGAAACAAGAAATGGGATCCAGATGAAATTAAAGAAAGGTTAACGGATACCGCAGAAGACCTTGGGTTGAGTTATCACCAGCAGGGAGCAGGTCTGGTCCGGGCTACCTGTGTGCTATTCCGCAAGATTAAATAATATCGACATATCAAGTCTTCTCTAAGCGTTCGCTAATTCTCCTAGACAACTTTTCTTCCAGGGTACAATTCTATAGTCAGACTTCATTAATCCGGGTAAAACTTCGAAGTTTTCCAGCTTAGCGAAATCGTTGACAAAGGAAGGAAGCATCCCCAAAACCTTAGTCCTGAACATAGCAACAAGTTATCACGGAAACGGAGATGCTTACAATTGGGAACAATAATTTGACAGGATGCGTCTTAATAATAAAACACCGAGGAGTATAAGGAGAAAGAAGATGCGAAAATTGATTGTCCCCATGACTATTTTATTGATTATTGTTTCTTGTGCGTCACAGAAAGAGAGTATCCGGATAGAGCAGAGAATACAAAGAATAGAAAACGGTCTGGTTGAAATGAGCTCTCCGTCATTAGCAGAGCAGTTTAGTACAGAGCGTGTTAAGAAAGCGAACAAAGTGACACTGGCCGACCGTATGACGCATTATAACGTCCCGGGTGTCAGTATTGCCCTTATAAATGACTATAAAGTCGAATGGGCTAAGGGCTATGGAGTAGTTAAGGCTGGAAGCGATAAGCCTGTGACACCGGAAACATGTTTTGAGGCGGCTTCCACGACTAAATTGCTCACCTCTGCGGCGGCACTCCATTATTTAGAGCAGGGGATGTTTGATCTGGACGAGGACGTAAACCAGGAACTTAAGTCTTGGAAAATTCCTGAAAACGAGTTCACTCAAAAAGAGAAAGTAACCCTGCGCTTGTTGCTGACGCATCAATCCGGCCTTACCAGACCCGATGGAGGTTTTAGCGAAGAGGAGGGAAGCGTTCCCACTCTCCTTCAGGTACTGAACGGCGAAGCACCGGCAAAGAACCAGGCCGCCTTTGTTGAGTACGTCCCCGGGTTCAAACACCAGTACTCGAATATGGGATATATCGTGATTCAATTGCTGCTCGAGGATGTGATTGGGAAACCATACCCTAAGATTGTACAGGAAACGATATTTGGACCTGTCGGGATGAAAAACACCACTGTTGTTCATCCCTTGAACGCAGAATTTAAGAACAATGTGGCCCTGCCACATGACGGGGAAGGTAATTCGTATGATCGTCCCCAACATCCTACTGCCCTGGGGCACGCCGCCCTCGTGACGTCGCCTGCTGACCTGGCACTTTTTACGATTGAACTGATTCGCGCCTATCAAGGGAAATCCAATAGAATAGTCTCGCAGAAGACGGTAAAAAGGATGTTCAGCGCTCAACTGGAGATTGATCCCAATCAATTTTTTGGTTTATCAGGGCAAGGTTTAGGTGCTTTTCTTATGGGAGCGGGAGAAAATTTTTATTTCACATATCCAGGTCATAATGCCCCAGGCGCTACCTGCATGTTAATTGCATCCCCGGGTACGGGGAAGGGGGCGGTTATCATGACAAACGGAGTGAATGGCTTACAGCTTTCTCTGGAAATTCTTGCTGCCCTTGGAAATGAATATGACTGGCTTCCTGTTCAATATGATGTAGACTGACGAGATTTTAAAATATTATCTTTTGATTCGTTATATATCATCTTCGCTGCCGATCAGCATTATTTTATGAATAATCCAGGTTAAATAATTTCCTGAATTATCTTATAATGGGCTGAATAGATAATAAGCGCAATATAAAGAATAGGAGGAGGGAATTGAAAATAAGGTTAACAATCATATCAAAACTTAGTTTATTTTTTAATATCTTTTGCTTTGTTATTTTCATGATATCCTGCAAAGGCCCTGAAAAAAAAGCCCCTCTTTCTGATTTAGCCCGGACACCTCCGATGGGTTGGAACAGCTGGAATAAGTTCGGATGCGATGTTGATGAAAACATGATCAAAGAAATGGCAGATGCAATGGTGAGCTCAGGAATGAGAGATGCGGGGTATGAATTCATCGTTATTGACGATTGCTGGCAGCTCAGCCGGGACAGCGAGGGGAATATTGTTGAAGATTCGGAGCATTTTCCGTCAGGAATCAAAGCACTGGCTGATTACGTCCATTCCAAAGGGTTAAAGTTCGGTCTCTATTCCTGCGCAGGAACAAAAACATGCGCCGGCAGACCAGGAAGCAAGGGATATGAAGAAAAAGATGCTATGCAGTATGCTCGGTGGGGTGTTGATTATTTAAAGTTCGATTGGTGCAACACAAAGGGAATGGACGCGACACAAGCTTATAAGAAGATGAGGGAAGCGCTCGACGCAGCTGGCCGTCCGATTGTCTTCAGCATGTGCGAATGGGGTACAAACAAGCCCTGGCTCTGGGCTGAAGGCATCGGGCATTTATGGCGCACCACAGGTGATATTCAGGACTGTTGGGATTGTACAAGAGACTGGGGTGGAATGGGTTTTACCAAAATTTTAGACCTTCAGGTTGCCCTGGAAGAGTACGCTGGTCCCGGGCATTGGAACGACCCGGATATGCTGGAAGTGGGAAACGGGGGGATGAGTATAACAGAATACAGGGCTCATTTCAGCCTGTGGTGTATTCTGGCGGCACCTCTCATGGCAGGAAACGACCTGCGGAACATGTCTGATGAAATCAGAGAAATTCTGACTAACGCTGAAGTGATAGCTGTTGACCAGGATCCTTTGGGAATCCAGGGGCGTAAAGTCCGGGATGCCGGTGACTTTGAGGTCTGGTCCAAGCCTCTTAAGGACCGAAGTAGGGCTGTGGTCCTCTTTAACAGAAGCAGCAGTGATGGGGAGATATCAGTATCCTGGCAGGAGATAGAATTATCAGTGCAGGAAGCTGCTGTTCGTGACCTGTGGGCCAAAAAAGATTTGGGGAAATTCCAGAATAGTTACAACGCAGCAGTGCCGTCCCACGGCGTTGTCATGGTCAAGATTACACCATAAAGATTTTTCAGCTTTTTTATAAATTCGTTGACTCTTAAACGGCATTAAGTTAAATCAAATTGTTGAAGATTGTGGTATTCTGAATAAAATAGATTTCATTTTAAAAGAAACGTGAAATTTATCAAATATCGTCGGTTTATTATCTTCGGGCTTGTTTTTCGTTGATAGACGAAAGCTTGTAAGGAACAAAAAATTTTATCCTTTGGAGGAGGAGACATGAATACGGTTGAAAGGGCGTTGATGGATGCTTTATTTTTACATTTGCATCATAATATCGACAAGGCAATTGACTTTAAGGCAATCGAGGAATTAAATCGTGAAGTCGGCAGAATTTGGCCAGGTGCTTTGATAATTGGACCAGGGGATGATGCAGCTGTTTTCAAATTCCCTAACATCAAAAGGTTAATCGTTGGTAAAATGGAAAGCCATTGTTCTCCTTGTGTGCCAAGACCTTATGATGCAGCTGCAACCGGAGCCGGAGGAGCAATGCGTGATGTTCTTGCCATGGGTGCAAGGCCAATTTTTCTCTTAAACTTTGTCGGGACCCGGCCAATTAATGAAAAGGTAATAGTCGGGCCGTGCGGCTTTGAAGGAAAATGTACCTGCGGAAAATGTATTGAGATGACCAGTGGCGAGAGACTTGATTTGATAATGAAGGGAGTAAGGGATATGTGCAAAACCATGGATGTTTTCATTGTTGGAGGAGGACTTTCTACATCCTTCTCAGATATTGTTCCAGCAGTAGTCGTCTCAGTAATAGGAGAGCTGGTAACCCCGGAACCGTTGACTAAGCCAGCAAAGTCAGCCGGAGACAAAATTATCCTGATTGGAGAAACCAGCAACGATGGGAACGACACTCTCTACAGGGCAGGTTTGGTTAAAGAAATGAAGCCAGCAATTGCTTTGTTTGAAGAAGAGAAACAAACNATGGAAGCAACCCTGGCTGCTTTTCAGACCGGAAAAATTAAAGCNTGTTCTGACTTAGGAGCAGCTGGCATCGGAGCAGCAGTATGCGAATCAGCCCGTTACGGTGGATTTGGAGCAAGAGTAGACCTGACTAAGGCGCCTGTAAACGTTGATAAGTTAACTCCGGAAGAAGTCTTGATTTGCGAAACACAGGGCAGATTTGCAGTACAGGTTGCACCTGAACATGCTGAACACGTATTGGCTGCTGTTCAGTCCAACGGGAAAAAAGCAGCGATTATTGGGGAGATTACCGATGATGACCAAGAAATATTCGAATACAACGGCAAGACCATAGCAGTTATCCCGAACAAACCTTCAAAAGATGTTTTAGATGAGCTTGTGAAGGGGGAGTAATCATGGCCAAAGAATACGCACAATCTGGGGTCGATTATGAAAAAATCGAACCCTTTAAGCAGGCAATGGTTAAGGCAGGAATGCGGACTCTGAAGTTTCCTGAAAGGCGAGGCGTTTATATCGATGAAAGCAGCCTGGGAACCCACGGAGTTGTTTTTGGATATCGTGGACGCAAGACGCATCTCTGGTGCAAAACTCAGGAAGGGCTGGGAAATAAGAACTGGATTGCTGAGTGGATGTATCAAAATTCAGGAACTGGAAAGACCTACTATGGAGGAATTGGCATTGATACGGCTTTGATGGCTGCTAATGATGTAATTTGCCAGGGAGCTCTTCCTGTAGTCTATACAGATGAGGTAGCAGCTGGTGATAGTGACTGGTTCAAGGATGAAAAGCGCAGTAAGGATTTGGCTGAAAGTTTCTATAAAGCCTGCGAGATGTGCGGCATGGCACTGCCAGCAGGGGAGTCGCCGGCTCTCCGCTATCTAATCAAGGCTGAGTTGCCGGTGAAGAGTGCACCTTCTTTGTCAGGAAGCGTTACCGGGATTATTGCGCCTTCAGAGAGGATGGTTACAGGACAAAAGTTAAGTGTAGGCGACCACATTATCGGAGCTCTATCCTCCGGCCTTCATTCTAACGGGATTTCCCTGGTAATCAAACGGGCACTGACTCTTAAAGATAAATTCCTTCATGTATTGCCCAACAACCGTACTTTGGGGGAGGAAGCGCTTATCCCCACCCGTTCTTATGTCGGGCTTGTCGAGGAATTGCTCGAAAATAACATAAACATCCATTCCTTACTCGGTGGTACAGGTGGAGGAATCTCAAAGATTGCCTATGATAAGAGACCTTTCACCTACCGTGTTAAAACCTGGGTAGAAGAAATTCCTTTGCTTTTCCAGTTCATGCTGGAGCTCGGCGTAACTTTGGAAGACTGTCTTACAACATTCAACTGGGGAATCGGTTTTTACATCTTTGTTCCTGAAAAAGAAGTGGAAAAGACATTGGAAACCGGCAAGAATGCAGGATATGAGCTCCTGGACCTGGGTCAGGTCGAAAAAGGGGACCGCTGTGTTATCTTCGAACCGGAGAAAATAACTTTTCCCCCCATCTAAGGAAGAGAAGGTACTTGGTTTACTGCTTGATCGCCTTAGCATTCTGAATCCACCAGGTCTTATCGATTCTCTCTTATCACCTTTTTAGAATAAAAAAAAGGCAATTATTATATGATAATATTATAATATGCACATAAGTAGAAATTACGTCAACTAATTTAAGTTGTTTTGAATCAAGGGATTAAGATTTAATATGTTGTGAATTATGTACTGTTTTATGCCAGAAAAGAGGGTCATTTCGCGTTTTTATATAAACATAATCCATACATTTTTGACTTGACATTAGTATTTGAATGAACAAAATAAATAGTAGCAGTTAGGAAGCAAAAAAGACATTTAGGGAAGATTTCCGAGGAGGATAACATCTTTTTTAACTTAATGTCATCCAGCCCCTCACCATTCTTGGGAAAAAATAGCCTTGCAACCTCAAAATAAAAAAGAGAAGAAATGAAAAAATCGATTGCTTTATTATTATTATTTCTCTTATTTCCTGCTTACCTTTTGTCTGCAAGGAGAGCGCTTATTATTGGAATTGATCACTATATGACTAATGATATATATGGAGGGAAACTCGAAAAGCCGGTATTCTTCCTCACTCCCCAGGATGAGTTATCAAATCTCATTAATTCATCCAGCACGTTTAGTATAAACCTCAGATTATTTGGACGAACCTCGGATAGAATTAAACTGGGAGAGCATTTAGAGTTTTATGTTGATAGTGAAAAAAGTGGTTATCTTTATCTTTTTGCAATATCTCCAGACGGAGAAGTATACTGCCTTCTTCCCAATCTTGAACAGAAGAACAATCGGTTGGTAGCGAGAGAAGGGATTCTAATACCTCCGCCAGATGGAAAATTTTCTATTGAAATCGTTGAACCTTTAGGAAAAATGAGAACATTAGCAATTGTCGCCGAGAGACCGCTTGATTTAGCCAGATTTTGTGCCAGCAGAGAAGAAGAATTACTACATTCACTTGGAAGTGACGAACTTAAAGAGCTTGTTCGTTCCACTCGAGAGATAAAAAGGATTCTCTCGCCCGCGGAATGGGCAGCCGCAGTCATTGATATAGATATCGTGAAATAGTACATATGCTAATACTTTTTATTAGAAATTTTATAAATATGGTGAGGAGGCCAGAATGAAAAAAAGTGTCGCTCTTATTTTATTAACTTATCTAATTTCAACCTGCCTTTTTTCTCAGGAAAGAGGTTTTAAAGTCGTTGCCAAGACAAATGAGGGAGAAATAATAAATCTCTATAAGAAGTGTCATGCACTGGTGATAGGAGTATCAGATTATCAGTCAGGGTGGCCTGATTTGCCAAACGCTGTCTACGATGCTGAAGAAATTGGAAATCTATTCTCAAATCTTGGATTTGAGATAACCAAAGTTATAGATCCTACCAGAGCTGAACTTATTAAAGCGATAGATGATTTTATTTTTGGTCCTGGCCAGGAGAAAGATAGCTGCCTGGTGATATTCTTTGCCGGTCATGGTCATACTGAGAGATTGGCTTATGGTGATGACATGGGATACATTGTACCAAAAGATGCACCATCGCCTGAGGAGGATATGTCTAGTTTCAAGCAAAGATCTATCGACATGCACACTATTGAGGCTTATGCAAGGAGAATAGAAGCTAAACATGCATTATTTCTATTTGATAGCTGCTTCTCTGGAGCTATTTTTAACATATCTCGAGCCCGGCCGCCTGCATACATAAGCTATAAAACTGCAAGACAAGTGAGGCAGTTTATCACAGCAGGAGGAGCGGATGAGACAGTTCCAGATAAAAGCATATTTAAAGGCCAAATCATAGATGCTCTTCGAGGCGAAGCTGACCGAAACCAGGATGGTTATATAACAGGAACAGAACTTGGAGAATATCTACAGGAAAAGGTAGTGATATATTCCTACGAGAGCCAACATCCTCAATATGGCAAGATTCGTGATCCAAACCTTGATAAAGGAGATTTCGTTTTCAAGGTGGGGGAAGTACCGTATAAAACAAGACCAGAAATAGGCTACGGAAATTTACTGGTCAGTTCTTACCCTCCTGCAAAAGTAGAGATAAATGGAAGGCTTTATGGAGTAGCTCCGCCTCTACTTGAAGTAAGGTTGCCTGAGGGAAAACACACAATAAGATTTTTTAATACGGAACTAAAAATTGAAAAAACAATAGTGATTGAACTTTTAAAGGGCGAAAAAAAGAGGATTCATGAGAGATTTGATTAAAATAAAAGATCTTAGGAAGAGATGATAAAAAATGAATAAAAAATTTTTTCAATCAAAATTATTAGTCATTAGTGTCATTTTTCTTTTTGTTCTTCTTATTTCATCAGATGCTTTGCCTCAGAGGAATGTTTCAGCGGAAAGTGATATTGAAAAGTTAATTCAAGAAGGAAAAGAGTTAT
>JGI2171J19970_10000151_pt1 | contig 31032 bp, 30 predicted proteins | sample DeeMarSWOR324_28_FD_19970 | JGI IMG/M metagenome (IMG submission 19970) | reverse complement strand
AAAAACTGTCTCAGCCAGCGCAGTTCCATACTTTTTGGTTCCAGCCCAGTTAAATAAGCAAACGTAATCCGCGTTTTCAATCAACTCGTAATCGCGGTCAGCCAAGTCTAAAGGGCCGAAATCCGCTAGTGCACCTAAATCTCTAATCATGACGTTGGCTTTTCCGTTTTCAGTTTTAAGTTCCAGCGCTGTTGTTATTGATGCTTTTTCCGCGATTTTGATGTGGGAAAGGTCAACGCGGTACTTTTCAAGATAGAATTTTATCTGTTGCAAGCCGAGCTTGTTCGTGCAAATTATGGGAGTGACTTTAGCGCCTAGTGCAGCTAAAGCAGACGCCGTGTTAACCGCGTTTCCGCCTCTCATGTCTGTTTGAGCGACGCCGTCTATGCTGCCGCCTTTTCGCTTAGCTACATCCGCAATTATCGAGGAAAAACGAGTCGCGTCACAATCTAGGTTTACTAATCGGTCATGGAAAAAGTCCGGCATCACAACTACGTCAAGCTTTTCACGACTTTCTTTCAGAAAACCCAGAATTTCGTCCTTCCAATCTGCCAACATGGCTGAAAAGCACCTTTCACACTTATTCTCCGCAAAGCTAAAATAACCTTTCTTATACTACACTTTAAAACTGTTCAAAAACATGGAAAATGCAAGTCTGGGGGGGAACGAATTGAAGTTCAAAGCTGAAATGTGTCTACTGTCGATGGCTATTGCGCTGTTTGTCGTGAGCGCATTTTTCTACTCCTACCAAGCGGTCAGCGAAGGGCTTACTTTCAGTGGAGGTTTAGGTAGTCATCCCTACAGAATAGTCGCCCTCACGTTTGTTGGTTTTGGTTCAGCGCTAACGTTAGTTGCATCAATCTCCTATTCTAAACGTAGCAAAAATTTAGGAAATAACAGTCGCCAAGTTTAACCAAGGACAAAGCTTACCAACAACCATACAATGTCTCCGAATAGCAAGGCGACAATGAAGCCGATTGTTATAAATATGAGCATGGGCAAGCCAGGTGTCGCCCACACGTAGGCGTCGATTTTTCCAGCGTCAACTGCTTTGGAGAGACGTTCAACTATTTCGTCCCTGCCTTCGTCTTTTGGCACGACAACAAGTTTTCTTTTAAGAGCCTCTTCACCTTCTTCTACGTCTTCCAAGGGATAAACGTGCCAGTTCTCCTTTAACTTAGCAACAGAGTATTTGCTGCCAGTGATAAGAACTGAAATTTTTTTCCCAAGAGACTCATGTGCTAGGGTTCCTTCGAAAGTTTTCTTTCGGGTTTTTATGCGCCAGATGGAATTCCGCAGAAGCATGTATATTGCACTTGTTGCCGCAACCAAAACGGAATTACTGAGAATCGTAAATGGAAACCAGTTTTGCGAAATTGGCGACATTGCTCTGGCTAAAAAAGGCGCAAAAAAAGGTACTCCAGCTAAGAGAGGAGCCTCTAGTGGAAAGAAGGGCAAAGCGAGGGCGATGCACATGAGCGCCTTTGAGTCGGCGCCTCCGAATGCGCCTGTGTAGAACAGGATTATGGCGAAGGCTGCGGTTACTCCGAAGTTCAGTCCGAAAAATGGTAGTTTTGAGGGGTCGGAAAGGAGCAGTTCAATGAGAGACAGAAAAAGAGCGATGGGTGCATAGAACGCCCAAACGCGGTTGCTTACTTCTCGGGTTTTGTAGTCGCTCCATGACGCGTAGAGAAGGAAAGCTAATGACAGGGTTACTTTCGCGGCTGCTAGGATTGTTTGCAAGTTGCAAGCACACCGTCAAAGTAGTGTAGATTATGTTAATAAAAATGTGTCTTTGTATTCAGGTTGGCAGCGGCGGAAAAATTGGAAAAGAGTTACTGTGGGGCTTGCTCTGTGAAAGACAGAGCTGCTCCGCTGTTGGGCACCACTTTGAAGTAGTAGGTTTCCCCAGCTGTCCAAGTATAGGTTACGTTGAAACTTTCGATGGTGCCTGCAGCTACCGTTATTGGAAGCGAGGGAGTAGGCGTTTTGCTATCTAATTGTGTGGCTGAGGTTCCGACATAGACTTGAACTATTTGTCCGCTGGATGTTCCAGAGTTACCGACATCAATAGCTATCTTTTTTGTTGCCTCATCTATGAAGTTCACGTTTGCCTTGTACGGCATAAATCCTGCTTGTTGAGTTGTGCTGCCCATATAGGTTGTTATCCACGCATAGGTTATGACTATGGCTGCAACAGCGATGACTATGAGAAGCAACGTGGCTAAAATTGGCGATATAGCTTTCTTAGAGATCACAATTTTTCTGAGTGACATTTTTTTCGTACACCTTTATTTGCCTTAGACAAGGTTCATTTTTATATATAACTTGTATGAAGCGGGAATCTACATTCTAAATAATTCGAAAACCGAACAAGAAAGGATGGAGGGTTAGGTTTCCGCGGTCACTGTGATTGTCGGCGGATACTCAACAGTGATCCACAAGCCAGTTGGCGTGCCAGCCGTTGTGTATATTGGTGTTGTGTCATCGAACGTCGCTACTGCTCCGCGCCAAGTTATATCATAAGCATTGGGAAAGCTGGAAACTTGACCTAACGATTGTGTGACAGGAGACAGCTCAATTGTTCTGGTTGCTGTGTTGACGTTAAGGGAGCCAGTGGCAGCTGTAGCAAGTGGGTCAAAAGCGTAAAGTTTCTGGTTAAAGTTGTCGGCGAACATTATTCCAGCCCCTTTCGTTCCTAAAATTAATTGGCTCCAGTGATGTGCCGTCCAACCACCGCTCGTGTAATTCGAGAATAAGCCAGTACCATTGACTACGATTGGAAAGCCGCCTGCAGTTCCGTTTTCGGTTTGCACCTGCAACGAACCAATAGTAGAGGATAGTCTGATTGGACATAGGTCCGTAATTGTTCTGGCTTGCGCTGAGTTTATGAACATCAATCTTAATTGGTAAGTGAAGTAGGTTACGTTAGCTGGCAGAGTAAGCACAATGTTCGCGTAGAGGTTTGGACAGTCGTGAGCACCACCGCTATCTGCGGGAGGGTTAGTTTTGCCCCATTCTGCTTCTTGTTGCACAATGTCTCTGACTGGGCTATTGTATATGACATAGGCTAATCCTGCTCCGTAAGTGCTGGCTTCCGTATTTATGCGCATGAAATTTGTAGTGCTCGTAGTACTTGTGCCGACCACTCTTGACGTGACCGTGAAACCGCTTCCAAATTGGAGAGTTAATCTGCCATTGCTTAGCGTTCCTCCAGATGGATTATCGGTAAAGTACCTGTTTGTGTATGCCATTGATGTCTGAGTTGCATCATCGCTTCCGTTCCACCATATCGTAAACTTGGACACGCGTTTGTTAATGAGAAAAACGATCATCTGTTTGTTGCTGAATACAGTAGTATTAGTGGTCAATCCAAGTGGGATTTGATATTCTGACGACCAATCTTCGATTTGAAACGGAACTTCTTGGTCTATGCCGTCTATTGTTTGAGTGATGTGGATGGCTTTTACGGCTACAGGTGGAATTGGTTTAGCTGACATAGTTAAGTTCAAGTTTTGACCAAGCCATCGCATAGTTCCGTTCTGCAAAAACTCTACAACGATGTTTTCGTTTGGGATTGTAGAATAATTGCCGTTCCATTCTATCGTGGCGGTGTATCGGCTAAATGATGAAGCCGTGACAATTATTCCTCGCGAGTCTTCCACTTGGAGCAAGTAGGAATCGCCAGGTACTCCCGAAGGCAATTCTATTGAATATGTGCCGTCCGAGTATGAAGTTATGTTTGTTGGGTTGATTAGTTTCCATGTTGAGTTTCCGTAGTCGTAGCGGTAAAAGTCGAAGTTGCGGCTTCCAAGGTTAATGAGCGGTTCATTATCGTCTTTTAAAACTGTTAGGCGCGCTTCGCTTGTCGAGTTGGAGTCTGACACGATTACGTCTAATCGGGATGAAGCAGTGTATCTTATGCCGTAAACGCCTATGCCTGTCAAGTCGTATTTGACCGTAACATTTCCTGTACTATAGCTCATGTTTGTGAACCAGTTTGTTGTTAATGCCAACTCGGTCACGTTGAATGAAGGTCCCCATTCTGGTCGTATGTCCGCTATGTTGTTTAAACCGCTACTTAGATAATTTGTGGCGAGATTTCGAGCGAAGGAGGAGTTGCCTGTAACTTTCAAGACTGACCCGTAATAGCCTACGGTGAAGCCTAAAATCTGTTTCAGCGCCAAGTTAATTTCATCTATCGCGCTTAAAACTTGAGGCTGCTCTTGAAGCGGGTTGTAGCGTATTGCCGCGTAGGTTGTCATTACTGCAGCTATTAAAACAACTGCGACAAGCAAAGCGGCAATAATTGAAAATTGACCTCGTTTATTCATTTAGGTGCCTCCCACCAATCCAAGTTGTAGAACGACAATTCTAGAAGTGCCATTAGCTGAATATTCAGAATTGTAAAGCCTAGGCTTAAACTCGGACAAGAGACCTAGGACTGTGAGTCTAATATCAGGCGTTCGAGTTAGACCTAACGCGAGAAAACCGCCAGAAACATCGTTTCTGTAGACTGCGCCAGCTCTGTAACCGCTGACGGGGTCAAAAAGAGAAGATGTAACCGCCAAGTTGTACGTAGTAGTTATCCCAACAGGCAAGGCTCTCGTTGCAGTTTGATAGGCTGCAGGATAAATGCCATAATAGTTAGAGTAGTAAATGGCATCCGCTGAAAGTGGTACACTTGTTAATTCGCTGGTTATCCACCCGATGTTGTCAGTAACATAACCTTGGCCATTCAAGCCTCTCAAAAAAGAGTTAAGTCCAGCAGCATAGACCGCTTTCATTCCATAAATGCCCCAATCGTTTTGACCACTGAAGGATCCAATATTTGAAACGTAATAGAAGGGGTATCCTACTATACTTGCCCATGTCCAATTATACAGACGAACCCTTTGACCTATGAACCAATTGTAGTAAGCATAGTTATCATTGGAATAGGGTGTTGTACAATAAGCGGTTGGTATGGGTACCGCTTCTCCACAAGTATTTATCACTACGGCGTTCTGAACTGTTTCGCCTAGTAACGAAGTGTTACCCAATATCTGTCCTAGCTGCGCTGTGTTCTGCACCATTACCGTATTAAAGAAATATGGCGATAGCAAATTGTAGAGATCTTGCGCCAAGCTGTGCGCGGTGTAGCCTGTGATCCACCATCCAGGCGCGTCGCTGCAGTTCAGTATGTACAGTGTTCCTCCGTTGCCGCCGTGCTCGCCGATTTTTTCGGGAATCACGTTGAAAGTCACGTTTGAAGAAGCAACCATATACGAGGAAGCGTCTGAGGTGGCGCCTAGGCTCTCCGCGTTCGACATTGAATCGATGAAAGTGTAAAGTTGCGTAGTTTCCCCAGTTACCTCGTAAACGGTTAGGTTGTATATGACGTTAGGCGGCAGCGAAGCGGAAAGCGCCACTTGCAACCCGCCCCAAATCGTGTAGTTTTCCGTCTCAAAAGCAGCTCGGCTCAACTCATAGTCTGAATCCAACATCTGCAACGTCGTAAACGCTAAGCGTCTAAGGTTTACGGGCGAAACCTGCCTTGGCCACGGCAAAACAGCAAAGAAAGACGCCGCTATGAACGCGCCCGTTATGATGATTATGACTATTAGAATTTCGATTGTGCGCATCATCTCAGCCGATCACCTGATATCCTTCTAAACTCCACACTGCAATCTTTGCTTGGTACGCGATGCCGCCGACTGTGACTTGGCGCATGTCTGTGGCAACCCACTCCTGCTTCGCAGGGTCGCCACCGAAGACCACAGGAAATGCAAGAGTGCTGATTCCCCAAGGCATCATAACAACGCCTTGGCCGTTGTTGGAATTGTATGTGAGAATCAAAATTCCAGGGTTATGTGTTGGAATCGTTACATTCTCGAATGTCTGGTCACTTCCACCTCCGTAGACAACTTTTGTTTTTTCCATAGTCAGAGGCATTTCACGTAGCGTGAAGTCTTCTGTCAATAAAACATAAGTTGCGTTGAAAAACACTGCTGATTCTGGAGGTCCGAAGTAATGTACATCGTAACTGTGTGCAATTAAGACTAATCCGTCTTCAATACTGCCTACAAGTGGAATTAAATATCGCTCATCATCCAACGACCGTTCATGATACCCTATGCCGATAAGCCCAGAGAGACGAGCATATGCTATGAAAACATAAGAATCTCCTGCAGCCACATCTGCGAAATTTATTGTAGCTGAGCCCGTTTCATCAGTTGTTATTGAATCAAACAAGATTGTATACGAAGGGCTGCTTTGTCCACCACTGGCCTTAACCTTTAGAAAACAGTAGCTTACGGTAGCTCGAGACAGTGGGAAGCCTACTCCTGAAGCCGTTAAGCTAAGTGTTAGAGGCCCAGAAGCATGTGTTTCTTGTATCGAAACAGTTACAATTGGGGTTAAAGTTAGTTGAAACCCATACGTGTTGTTTATTCCAAGCAATCTCGTAACGGTAGAATAATCCAACGTTAAATTGTAGGGAACTAGCATAAAATTACGCCCCTCAATAGTTACGTTACTATAATACATACCTGTGGGATTATAGAACAAAGGTTCCCCAACAGAAGATTGGAGACGCATAAGCGAAAACGGGCTAATCTTGTACTGTGTGAACTCTGGGTCTTGCAGTCCAAAACCTGTTAGATTGACATCGGTTTGTCCCCAATTAACTGGAATACCTGGACTCAAAAGCATGCTATCCAGCAGGTCGCTGGCTTTTGTTGCCGTGGCTCTATGACGTTGATAAACAACCGCTGTCTGGATAGTTTGGTTGAAAAGACCTATGAAAAGCAGCGTTGCCGCTAAAAAAACGGTGACGGCAATCATGTGATCTACTGTTGAGCTTACCATGCCTATTCAGCTCCTCCAAAAGAAAGCAAAATCGTACCATTCGACATCTTTTCAGCAATAATACTAGCGTATGTTGAATTGCTCATAAACGTCGAATTCTGCCAAGCTACATTCTGCCCCAACGTAACCGATGTCGTAGACTCTATGCGCCCGCCAATAAACCTGAGCGTAATATCTAGAACCTGACTAGAATTAGGCGCAGAAACTAAAGCTCTTAATGACGCATTCCCCGTGTACGCGAAACCTTCTATGAAAGGTGGAACCTCCAACCTGTTCGTGACAGCGCCAGCAGATATTGACTCGTGATTTAAAGCGGAATACATCTGATGTATAGAGCTGCCTAAATGACTGGCGGTTTCTTGAAGCGCAAGCGTCTGGCGTGAGTCAACCCATGTGCTCATGATCCAACCAGCGGTTAAGGGAAAGAGGAAAATTTGAAGGATCAAGATCGGAATCATAATCATGTATTCGATAGTTATCTGTGGCAAACTTGGTCCTCCATACTTTCTAAACTTGCCCTAGCGAAACCAGCACCTTTCCAACGTAAAACTCAACAACAGAATTATCAAGCGTTATAGTTTCACTCAGATGGTCAAAGTTGAAAAAGCCAGAATCAAAACCTATACCCTCATCTGGAAAAGTGACGGTAATTCGAACTTTATTAACGTCGCTTCTTACTATCTTGGTAATGTCGGTACCAGCCATCGTAATCGATTGCGATCTGTGGGGATGTGTGGCTGCGGGCATGAGACTTGGCAGATAAAACTTGGTATAATTCGTTGCAGTCGGTCCCTGTGGTCCTGCTATTGTCGAATTTAACATTCGTATGGAAGGAACCACAACTATTCTGGTATAGTTTCCCTCGATCATAGGTAATTTTTCGACACAGAACACATAACTCACGGGTGCTGAAGGCCCTTGCTGCAGGAAAGAACCATTGGAAGACGGCATTATGCGTTCAAAATAGTTATTGCTGACAGAGTATGTGCTCACAGGTATGTTAAACAGGATAATCCCTGTCACATTACTGAACAGAACTTCCCATCCACTGCCTGTATCAACTTCAAAAGTGTAGTTCACCGCTGCCGACTCAAACTTCATGTTTCCGAATTGGCTTGAATAACGAACCGTCTGAGTACGCCCGATAGTCCACGCAATATCGTCAATTTGAAGCCCCGTAGTAAGCATAAACTGCTTGTTAGTGCTGAACTCGTTCTCAGCCATCCGCGCGTCCAAGAAATTGTTTGCAAAACCCATCGCCACAAGAATCATCACTACAACAGCGGCGGTCAGTATAACCGTTGAAATCGCTGGACTAACCGCTCGCTTATCTTTCCGTAAACTTTGCGCATGACTAGATCTCGTGTTTTTCTCCGCTCCTATCAAATTGTTACGAAAAGAGGCAAAACCTTGGCCGCTACCACAGCAATTATGACGAGTATTGATGCATGCTTGAACCCAGCGGCAACGGATTCCTCACTAATCTTTCCAGCAACCACTCCTATCAAGTAGCTGTGGAAGATTACTGACGTTAAGAATATCGTTTTCATCCCGCTGAAATCTTTCGGTGTACTTGCTTGGCCAGCTACGGAGCCCACACCCAGAGTGCCTGTAGTGAAACTCAGCATCATGATTGTCGTTGCTACAAGCAAGATTGAAGCCAAGTAAGGCATCATTATGTATGGACGAACCGACATTCTCTTTTCCTTCTCAACTTCCTGAGTCAAGCTGTTGAACCTAGCAAGTGATTCAATCATTGCAATTGTGCCTCCGCCGACATCTATGGTTTCAACGAGAAGGAACATAACTAGTTGAGTCATCCAGCTTTTTGTTCGTTTGAGAAATTGCATTATTACTTTTTTCAAAGGAACACCCCAGGATATCTCGGAGCTTATTTTGCGTAGTTCCTTGGTGAATACTCCGTAATCGCGCTTGGACAAGCTTTCTATGCATTTTTCTGGTGATAATCCAGTTTTTCTGACTTCGGTTAGGTCTCTCAGGAAACTGGTGATTCCCGCCTCCATGCTAGCTTTCTCTTTTGCAATTTTTATATGTACGATGGCTGCTGGAAATGTCGCAACAAATAATGCTATGGCTATTGCCACTGGCAGATCAATTATGGTTTCAATTCCACTGAAGATAATCATAGTGCCCATGAAGTTTGTGAGTAACAGGAATAGCATTATGCCAATTACGCCGCAGACTCCAAACACCTTGTACGGTCGCATATCAACGATAGGTGTCTTTGGCTGCATGCTGTGTGCCAAATAGATGAACATCAACGACAGCAACGGTGTAAACAGGTACGTGTACAAGATTATGCCAGAGTACAGTGTTACGCCGACGCTGTAAATTGAGTCCACGCTGAACAATATGTAGAAGCATAAAGACATCATGACCATTACGATGATGAAAGTTTCCAGTAACATTCCGAGGCGTTCTGCTGCGGCCTTAACACGTAGGGCTCGGGTCTTGAATATTTCCTCAGCTTTCCTTTCAAGAAAGTGCCCTATGTCCCCGCCGATGATGACGGTGGAGGCATAGCCTGAGATAAAGTCCCTAAATATGTCTAGAGGGTTCTTTTTTGCAGCAACTTCTAAAGCCGTTAGAGGATCTATGCCGAAGATTTCCACGTCTTTTATTATTTCCCTTGCTTCTCCGCGCATAGCAGGCATCAGCTCAACTTCTGATAGCCTTTTGAAGCTGGTGTAAGGCGCGATGCCTCCAGATGCCATAACGCTGATGTAAGCTGCAGCGAAGGGCATCTCTCGCTCTAAGCCAGATGCTCTGTCGCTGGCCTTGGACATTGGTATCAGCAGAAAACCGACCATCACGTAAAACGGAAGGGGAATCAAAAAGATGATTGGCATGAACCCGAATAAAACTAGAAAAACTATAGATATTACGGTTACTGGAATCGTTAACGTTGCAACAAAAAACATCAGTGAGACGTAAGTTTCAGGGTAAATCTTGATTCGTGCCCTTTCCAGCATATCCTTGAATTCGTAGACGTGTTTCAAGAAGAAGGGGGCTATGCCTCCGAAGAGGCGAAAAGACCATGCCTCAAACGTCTTTAGAAGTGGCAACGGCTTTTACCTCCTCCCCTGCGAGTACTTTCTCGTAAATGTGCTTAGGTCTTGCGTAATATTCTGCGACGATGGCGGCAACATCTTTGTAGCTTCTTATGTTCCGTTCTCGCATCCAATGCAGGACATCTCTACGCCTGCCGATTTCTTCAATTAACTCTTCTTTAGTTACGCCTTGGCGCTCGGCAACGGACGATAACAACGCGCTCTTGTCGAAGTCCATAATGTGCACATCTTTGGCGGGGCTCCATTTGCAAGGCACTTGGTATTTTTCGTAATCCTCAACCTCGTTGACTGTAATGACTCTTCTGTATGCCCTTTTCTCGTTGTTCTTAGTTAGGTGGACTCGCTGTATTGAAAGAACAATGTTCATTAATGGAATATACGCGGGCGAGATATCCATGGGTTTCTGAGTTAGACGCTTTACTGCTGAGTCCAAGTTTTCAGCGTGCATGGTACACATGCCGCCGTGTCCTGTGGCCAAAGCCTGAAAGAGAACGTATGCTTCTTGACCTCTTACCTCACCCACGACCAATATGTCTGGGCGGTGCCTCATTGAGGTCTTAACAAGGTCGAATAGAGATACTTCTCCTACTCCACTTCCGCCTAGTCCGTAGCTCTGACGGGCAATAAGTGAAACCCAGTTTTCAAGAGGTAGGTTAAGCTCTGCAGTTTCTTCAATGGTAATGATTTTGCTGCCAGGCTTGATCAAGCAGGCTAAAGTGTTTAGCGCAGTTGTTTTGCCTGCTGCGGTTCCGCCTAGGACCATTATTGAGGCTCTGTTTTCGAGGCACATCCAGAAATATGCAGCCATTTCTTCCGAGAACGTGCCAATGTTGATTAGGTCTATGATTGAGTAGGGGTCTTCTCTGAATTTTCTTATAGTGAAGGCCGTTCCGAACGGTGTGATTTCTCTTCTGTAGGCTACTGCGAGCCTGTGTTTGCCTGGGAGAGACGCGTCGACTATTGGGAAGGCTGTGCTGACGTGTTTTCCAGCCATGTGCACAAGTTTGACAACTGTGTTGTCGAGGACTTCGTCGTTTGGGAATTGGAGGTTTGTTTCGATGCTTTCGTAGTTTCTGTGCCATACGTAAACTGGCTTCATTACTCCGTCGCATGAAACGTCTTCTATGTTTGGGTCACGCATTAAGGGGTCAATTTTGCCGAAGCCGACAAGGTCTCTTTCTGCGTGGTAAAGAATTTTGTACCATGACACGTCGGGAAGCCAGCCTAAGCTTATTCGGTACTTGTCGACTATTTTTTTGGCTTCTTCTGCGAAGAACTTTCGAGGGTCAGCGATTTCTTCTTTTGGGGATTCAATTTCAGCGAGTAATATTTCTAGGATGCGGTCATATACGCCTTTTTCAAGTGGATCTAGTTGGAGTTCGTCGAGGATGTATTTGTGTTCGCCTGTTTTGGGATTTTGAATTATTACAACGTGTGAGAAGGGTTCGTATAATGGGTATTTTTCGATGACCTTGAGTCCCTTGGGTATTGGTTTAGGTGGAGGCGGAGGAATAGGTAATTCCTTTTCTTTTTTCTTGAAGCGAATGTTGATTTTGATTTTTTTCAGGTTTTTTAAGCCCGATAGTGACTGTTTGAGGCGTAGCTTTGGCATTATGAGTCTCCGTTATGTAAAATGGATGTCCCAGTCTATTAAATATTACGTCTCAATAGATAATATTGGAGACATGTTAAACACAAATACATATTACAAATAAAAAACTCAAAACCTACACTTCAAAACACAAAAAATACGCTACACCAATTCCTGCAAAAAGGCGCCAATCTCATTTGAAAATTCCTAAATTTTTGCTCAAAAACTCAGAGATCACAACCACTGTAAGAAAGGATTAACGCGTTTTTCTTCACCTATTATCGAAGCAGCCCCGTGTCCCGGGTAAACAACGTAATGTTCTGGAAGACGCCGTAGTTTTTCTAACGAAAGCCTCATATCACGGTCAGAGCCTCCCAGTAAGTCCGTTCTGCCAATCCCCCCAGCAAACAGAGTATCGCCAGTAAAGACAAGTTTCTCTCCCACAAGCGATATACTTCCAGGCGTGTGTCCTGGCGTGTGCATAACCTTTAAAGTCACTTTCCCAAATTTCAGCAGCGCTTCATCTTCGAGCAGAATATTAGCAGGCTGGATGTTCTCACCTAAGCCAGTGAGAAAGTGCGCATCATACACGTGGATACAAATGGGTACGCTGTATTTTTTCTTCAGAGCGCTGTCTCCGCGAATGTGATCTGAATGCCCGTGTGTATTGACTATAAACTTCACTTTCAATATGCTCTTATCCACGTAACGGACAATTTGCTCGGCTTCAGAAAGCGCATCTAATCCCGGGTCAATTATGATGGCCTCTTGCGTTTTCGGGCAGTTAACGACATAACAATTAGTTGACAACATGCCAACATTGAAAGTTTGGATCTTCATGTAACTCAATGTTTGGAATGTAGTCAAAAGTAAATAAAGTGTTTGTCAGGCTTCTTCAACAATGGGACTCTGAAAAATGCGCGTCAATAACTAGCAAAGTTTTCAGCGACTGGGCTAACCTACAAAAAAGCCAATACCCTTTTCTACCTCCCCCTATTTTGTAATACAAAAACAAATCAGGAAAATACATCATGAGCGAGATTCCAAGCGACATTGCTGATGCAAAAACCTTCCAACAATCAGATTTTGAAAAAATAACGCAGTTAGTTGCCTCCGAGTTTCAAATTCAAGAGGCATTAATGGAACAAGGCATACCTACCTATTACCTGACATGGCCACAAGAAACCAAACAAGCCTTTCTTAGGCTGCTGAAGAATCTTGAAGAAATGGAGTTAATTGCCTTCCTTCGAAAAGTAGACGATCGAATAGTCCTGAAAGTGGCTCCGAAACCACTCGTAAAACCCAGCAACCCACGAACGAATTGGATAATGCTGTTAGCCACTGTCTTAACAACGTTCATCACGGGATACTTCATGCTTCCAGCTTCGGCTGGAATCAACCCTTTTGTAAGCGGGATAATTTTTTCCGCTTCCATCTTGACGGTGCTTGGCATTCATGAAATGGGTCACAAATTAACAGCGAACAAGAAGAAGATAGATGCAACCTCGCCATACTTCATCCCAGGACCACCGCCACTCGGAACTTTGGGCGCCGTAATAATGCAAAAGTCTCTGCCGCCAAACAGGGATGCACTGTTTGATGTTGGAGCCAACGGTCCCATAGCAGGGTTCATAATTGCCTTGATCTTCAGCGCCATCGGAATGACCCTTTTGATCCCCGGGGAGATACCGCCTGGCGATAGTTTGGTGCCAGTAAGCTGGATTCTTTTGGTCAGAGGTTTTTCAGGCTTGAACCTGATTCCTCAGATTATACCGCCTAACAACGGTTGGTACATGCATCCTATAGCTTATGCTGGATGGGCAGGCATGGTCGTCACAATGATTAACTTGTTGCCTGCAGCCATGCTCGACGGCGGTCACGTGGCAAGATCATCAACGGCAAGCGACAAACAAAGATTCATCTTAACATTCGCGTCAGTAGCTATTTTACTTATCTCAGGCACTGAATTCATGATCATGGCGTTTCTGATAATCTTCATGTCAATGTTCAAGCATCCTGGTCCGCTGGACGACGTGTCTGGTTTATCTAGAAACAGGAAACTGTTAATTGTCGCTCTAGTTGCAGTGTTTATACTGTCTTTTCCCATCAGAGTCTAATTAGCAATCTGTATTTTTGTTGAACAAAAAAACAACAACGTTTATTATGATTTGATTGCCTTTGCAGAAGACGAATACGAGTTGAAATAAACGTGAAGGGGCTAATTATTATATTGGCTTTCTTTTCGCTGTTCGCAGTAGCGTCGCTTTTGATTCCTGTCCCCTTGTTTCCGGGTAGCTGGTTCTGTGCGTTAATCGGTCAGGGAATCCTAGATTACGTGAACATTTTAAGTGCAGTATTTAACGGCTTGTTCTACGGCGTTATTTTGTGGCTGGCTTTTATTGGTATAAGCCGGAAACTTGAATAAACGTTGCGTTGCTTCTACTCGCTGGCTACGCCTTCGATGCTTGGTTGAAAACCAGTTAGCTTAGTGCTGCATCCGCATTTGCTGCACATTATGACAAGTTCTACGAGTTCATCATTGATTACTTTCGTGTCCACGATTTTATAGAATTTTTCTGTTTCATCTTCAGGAGATATTACGGTTCCGCACTTCGGGCAGGGGAAGGAGCCGTCTCCTTCAATCTTTGTAAGATCTATGGTGTAGGACACGCTTTTTTTAGCCGTGCTTTTTTTCATCATGGTTTTTCACGTCTTATGTTCCTTTGAGCTTTCATGGAGGCAGTCAATAATTAACGATTATGAATTAATAATCAGTACGCTAGATACATTTAAGACTTGACTTGAAAACTTGGAGAAAAAACGTGAAGAATCCATCTTCACAGTTTCCTCGCTTTGGCAGTTTCTAGGTTCAAATCACGAATGCCTCTGTTTTTACCATTCAAAGCTTTCAGGTGAGATGTAGTCACCAAAGCGTTCTCTGGCTTCAACCAGACGTATGCGTTGTTGATCCAGTATCTCAAAGAGTTCCGCTGGTGTATCAGCGACATTTTCTTGGTAGAATCGCTGCACGCGCTCAATTTTAGCCAAGTTTTCAGGGACGCGAATAGTGAATTGCTTAATGTAGTCTTCCTTTGAATAGTCTTTACTTAATACTCGCTTGAAGAGTTTCCTCAGATCCTCGTATTTAGGAAGAAAGCCTGTAGGAGACCTTATCGCACCCGCTTCGCCGTGAACGCGTAGTTCCATCCACTTTATCCACACGTGCTTGTCCTGAGGCGTGTTCACGAATTTGCCGTTGTCCTTATCACGCAGGAAATAGTTAACACCAAAGACAAGCGGTGCTTTCTTCAGCTTCTTTCCGAACTCCAAGTTGTTGCAGACGTTCTGACCCAGAGGAATGGAGATAAAGTCCTGAATGCTCATCATGTTTATCTCCGGTACACCTTCTTTGCCAATTGTAGCATAGGTTGTTTCAGTCTCCAGCGCTGCTCCATAGGCGACAATACCGTGCTCCCAACTAAAGCTCTGCTGTACAGGCACGTATGCCTTAGCGTCTCGACCACCATACATTATTACACTCAACTCCACGCCCATGGGGTTATCCAGCTCAGGATCACAATTTTCCAGTGCTTTAAGTGCCACAGCGTAGCGGCCGTTTTTGTGAGCAGGTGGAATTGCATTGCCCGCTTCGTCCTTTTTTCCTTCGTGCCATTCGCCAGAGAAGTTTATTCCGTCTTTGGGAAGTTTACTGCCCATGCCCAGCCAGTAGGGTTTGCTATCTTTGACCAATACGTTGGAGAAGATAATTTCACCTTGGCTTGTAAGCACCTTATAGATTGTAGAGTCGTCTATAGGGTTGACATCTTGGATGATGCCGAAGATGCCAGATTCGACGTTTACTGCGCGGGCAGCTGAACCAATGTCGCGAATATATGCGATGTCGTCGCCCAGTATGGTTTCCCCTGGAAGCATAGCCGTAGAAGTCTTGCCGCAAGCGCTGGGGAAAGCGCCAGAGAAGTAGGTCTTGCGACCGCCTGGACCATGTACGCCCATAATCATCATATGTTCAGCTAGCCAACCCTCCCGGTCAGCTTTGCGGATGGCGAGGCGGAAGGCAAGTTTCTTGAAGCCAACAGAGTTGCCGGCATATTGGGTGTTGACGCTGTAAATCGTGTTATCCATATGATCAATGTAGATACGTTTCTTCTCATGCTCCATGCTAGTCATGTTCTCGGTTAATTTTCCTGCCGAATGTAGGACGCGCAAAAATTCTCTGTTCGGTTCTGCTTGGCGGAATACTTCATAACCAGGTCTGTAAAGTAGGTCTTCGGAGTGAGCTACATACCATGAGTCGGTGCACTGCAGGCCAAGGACTGTGAATATGGAGTTAGGAGGTCCTAAGGAGATGAAGCGGACAATCATTGTGCGGCCCTCCATTGAGTCCCTAAGTAAACCTTTTACCTCTGCCAAGCCTTCCTGCCGATCAATTTGGTTAAGAGCCTTGCTGAGGACAACTCCCTTAGGCACGAGATACTTGGTGGCTTCTCGATCTCGCCCCTGATCATGCACTCCGTCAAAGTGGACGGTGTGCCCAGGCAGCGCCAAAATTTTTTCCTCACTAGTGTCGATCGCTTGTTGCCGAACATAGGCAATATCTTCAGCAGAATCGCTACAGATGAAAATTTTCTCGGCGTTACAGAGGTCACTTGATTTGGCAATGAATTCGTGAACTTTAGTACTGGCTATCGCTGACAGCTTCTGGTAGCCATTTTCGCTCAGTTTTGGTTGTAATGCTTCAAGATATCCATTCATGTTTTCATCACATTTTATTCTTATAATTCGTGAACTGTTCCCGGCACTCTTGGGAACGGCTGCGTCTCAGCTATGTGCTTGACACCGCTTATCCAGCCTACTAAGCGTTCCATGCCGATTCCTCCACCTGCGGTGGGCTTCAGCTTTCCCTCTTTTGCTAGTTTCAGCACTAATTTATAGTTGTCTTTGTTAATCTTGTCGCGTTCAAGTTTCTTGAGTATCTTTGCGTATTCCCATTCTCTTTTTGCGCCTGAGAGTACTTCGCCATATTGGGGCAGAAACAGGTCGTAGTTGTCCCATTTGCCAGTTTTGGGGTCTTCGAAGTCGTAGAATTCGCGCGGAATGTTTGTAACCCATACGGGGTCGCTGGTTTCCCTTGAAATGCCCTCTTCCCACTCTGCGCCGTACTTAGCTTCTAGCTCTTGCCTGTCGTAAACTTTGAACGGCTTCTTGGGCGGTTTCAGCGTATCACACCTGCACAACGAAGTTAACTCGTCTTCCATGCCGCATTTCAGGCTTGTCACCAAGTTGCAGATAACATCTTCAATCAGACTCATTACGTCTTTTGAGGATGCGCCTCTTGCTTCGAAGTCCAACTGTGTGAACTCGTAGATATGTTTGCCTGTTTTTGCGCGGTCGGCTTTTTCTATACGTATGTTAGGCGACAGTATGAACAGTTTCGGGTAAGCTAAAGAAGCGGCAATCAGCTTGTGGATTATCATACTTGTGGTGGTTCGGACTGTTTTTCCGTAAATGTCCACTTCAATGCGCTTTTCGATGGAGGCGCCTGGGTCAGGCCACAGGGGGTCAGTGGATTGGGAAAGGGCTACGGGTAGTAGCCACTGGAAGTCTCTATCCACAAACTGTGATGTGAGGTTCTTGAGTGTGTAAGTCATCACTTTGCCTATGCAGGATTTTCTTTCAATTTCGCTTTGTGAAAGCTGGTCTAAGGGTTTTGGTAACTCAGTTAACAACATACTTTCTTGAATTAGGGATTGTTTACTTGTCAAGTTTTTCCTCTCGATTTACTTATCTGTTAAAGAAAAGAATTGTGATCGGTAGATAATAAATTTTTTATAAAAAATATTATAAATTTTACAAAAACTACAAGTTTTTATACTAGATAACTGTAATAATTACAATCATGAAGGCAAAACTTGATGAAAAGGACATAGCAATACTAGCGTTGATACAGGAGAACAGCAAACTCACCGCCAGACAAATCGCCCAGAGGATAAACGCGCCGATAACCACGGTTTTCGCCAAGACAAAGCGCATGGAAGAGCTTGGTATCATACGAGAGTACCGAGCTGTTCTGGCCCCTGAAAAGCTGGATTCAGACACGGCAGCGTTCATTTTGGCTTCTGTTTCTTACAGGGCAAAGGCGGATGATGTTCCAGTCTCCCAGAGAGCCGTGGCGGAGGAAATCGCCAAGTTTCCAGAAGTTCAGGAAGTGCACATTATCACGGGTGACTGGGACCTGTTGATAAAGCTCAGAGCAGAGAGTGTGGAGTCTATTGGAAAATTCGTAGTCGATAAGCTGCGGCTCATAAAAGGTCTTGAGAAGTCGCTTACATGCATGATTTTTGAAACGGTGAAAGAAACAACAAAAATACCCTTGCTGAAAAAATCTGCTAAGCACTAAGAAAAGCGGTTTAAGTTGCGTGAATCAACAGTTGAGAAGACTTTGCTTCATGTGGCGCTTGAATAGTAGAGTAATGGCAGGGCGAGAAGCACTGTGTTCTTTCCTTTTCTGGTGAGAGCATATTCTACTCTTAAGGGCGGTCCAGCGTCAACTGTTCTTGTTATGTAGTCGTGTTTGGCAAGCATTTTAAGCTTGTCTGAGAGCGTGCGCGAGTTGACGCCTAGGATTTTTTTGATTTCGCCGAAGCCGGTGGCATTCTTGAGCAATAGTGTGTAGAGGATTTCGAGGCTCCATTTTTGGAAGAGGAGGTTGAAGTTTTCCTCTAAACTTTTCAGGTCTTCTTTGAGTTCTTTCGGAGTTATCTCCTGCTTTTGCAGTATTTGGTTGAGCGTGTCCTCTATGCCCTTAAGCGTTTGCTCTAGGCGGGCTTCCACGAGTTTGCGGAACTCGGCGCTAAGCGGCAGTTGCGTGCTCATGTGGTTTACACTTGGTGTGGAGTAGCTCACTTCATATTTTATAAGGGTTTACTTATACAACAAGGTATAGAAAATATATCACATGTTCACGGAGGGCAATCACGTTGGAAAAGTTTGACGCCATAGTGGTTGGCGCTGGAACGGCAGGCTGCTTAGCCGCGAAAACCCTCGCCGAAAAGGGCTTGAAAGTGTGTTTGGTTGAGAGGAAGAAGAGAGAGGCGGTCGGTGAGAAGATTTGCGGTGACGCGCTCGGAGAGCATCACCTGAATACTTTGGGTTTGGAGAAGCCAAGTGGCGGCGAGTTTGAGAAGCGGATTGAGGGCATCAGAATTTTCTCGCCGGACCAGAACACGATTTTCACCATCGCTCATGAGGATTTTGTTGGTTACATTTTGAATAGGAGGCTTTTTGGGCAGTGGCTGCTGGATAAAGCGGTCGACAGAGGCGCTACGCTTATGGATTCCACACTGTTTCTGGAGTCCACGTTTGAAAAGGGGTTCGTAACGGGAATTTCAGCTAAGAACGCGAAGGGCAAGACTGTGCATTTGAAAAGCAAGGTTGTGGTGGACGCCAGCGGCTTCAACGGCGTGGTTCGCTGCAAGCTTCCCGCGGAGATGGGCATAGAACGCGAAATTGCGAACGAGGATGTGGAAGCCTGCTACAGAGAAATACGGCAGCTCAAGCAGGAAACGGAAAACACGAAGTACTGCGAGATTTACCTAAATCAGAAAGTAACGCCTGGAGGCTACACCTGGGTTTTCCCGAAAGGTGGAGCCAAAGTAAACGCTGGCTTGGGCATTTGCATGCGCGGCAACTTTCCCAACCCGAAAAAGCAGTTTTACAATCACATTTTAACTAAGCCCGCTTTTGAGGATTCGCTGCTTTTGCATGGCGGCGCGTGGTTCGACCCTACACGGAGGCCATTCGACAACATGGTTGGAAATGGCGTAGTAATAACTGGAGACGCGGCTTCCCTAGTTAACCCGATTCACGGCGGCGGTATTGGGCCTTCGATGCTCAGCGGCTTTTACGCTGGAAAGGTAATCGCAGCGGCATTGGAGAAAGGTGAACCCACGCAGAAAGCGCTGTGGCCCTACAACAAGATGTACATGGAATCCTACGGGAAAAAGCAGGCAAGCCTAGACGTTTTCCGTATGTTGCTGATACAGAGCAATGATGCGGACTTGAACTATGGGATGGGCTGTAAACTGCTCACGGAAGATGACGTGTTAAAAGCGGGTTTGGGCGACGATTTCCACTTGAACATCGGCGAAACCGCAAGACGCGTGTTCAGAGGAATAAAGCGCGTGCGTTTCCTTAACAAGCTCAGGCTCACGGTCAAAATGATGCGGCAGATACAAGTGCACTATGGTACTTACCCTGAAACGCCGGAAAACTTTGAAGAATGGCGACTGCAAACAGTAAACCTGATTGAACAGGCAAGAAATAAGCTCGTTGACTAGGCATAAGCCATAGAATACTGCCTGACTTCTCTTTTTCCAATGCAAGAAGCGAGCTTTTCGGGGGAACAGTGCTGATGGTCTCTAAAAAGTTGTAATAAGTGAGCAATCGAAAGAAATAAAACGTGGATACCCTACAATATTACCTGATGCACTAAAGGACTGTGAGTGTATGCGCGTTCTAGGAGTATTTTTTGTTCTGTTGAATGTCATAACGTTAGTTGGTCCCGTGTTAGGTGTAGTCCTGGCGTATCAGGATAACTTGAAAGCTATGGTTATTCCTCCTCAAGTCGAGAATATGATGAGCGGGAGCTTGTTCACTGGCGGAAAAGTTGAGCTTCCGCGATTTGTTAGTGCTACGCCTGATTTGGCTGGCAGGACGGTTACGTTGGTTTTCGAGTTCACTAATCCTTTCAATTATGATTTAATGGTCAAGTCGATTTCTGCGGATGTTGAATGCAGCCTGCACGGGTTTACGCTTGGTCACGCTTCACTTGTTCAGCCAACCAATATTTCTGCAGGCGCAACTGCCAAATTGACTATCCGCTGTGAGTGGACAGAGGAGGCTGAAAATCACTTCCAAACGGAACATCCGGGAGCCACAAACATTGACGCCAACGTTGTTAGGCTGGCAATCAACGTCAACGACATTACCATTGAGTCGGATGAGAAATACCCGATAAGCGTGCCAAAGGCAGGGTCTACGGTGCTTCCACAATTTGTAAGCGCAACGCCCGATGTGGCAGGTCGAACCGTTACCATAGTTTTGAGTTACACTAATCCTTTCGATTATGACCTGATGATTGATTCGATTTCCGCCGATATCGAATGCAGCCTGCATGGATTTACGCTTGGTCACGCTTCACTTGTTCAGCCGACGAATATTGCTGCGGGCGCTACTGCAGAAGTAGTTATCCAGTGTGACTGGACACAGGCAGCCGTCGATCACTTCCACGCAGAGCATACGGGCGCTACACGCCTCGCCGCTAAAGTGGTGAACATCGAAATTAAGGTTAATGGCGTCACTATTCAAGTAGATCAAGCGTACCCAATTGACGTACCCATATCTTAGAAGAGGTTAAGCATTGCGTAGAGACTTTAACTGGTTCGGTCTCGCCGGAGGAGCGGCTATAATTTGCTTGATATTCGTCTCTTTCTTTGTTCCTTGGTGGCAACTTGTCGTGGGCGATGGCTTAGTCACAGCGAACGTCTCGCCTTTGTATACTGACTTCAATTTTGTGGGTTATTGGTTCACGATCCCTCTACTTTGGGCGTTGAATCTTGGAAGCGTGCTTTCCATGGCTGCGGGTGGCGTTGCCATGCTGATATATTCGATTTATCCGGGAAAGTCTTTCAGTAAGAATCTGCTGGGTTTTGGGTACAAGAAACCTTTGATTTCCGTGTTGCTTTTTGTGATAATTCTTGTTGTCCTCACCCAAATGATCCAAGCGTTGTTTAGTCTGTCTGTCCCCTTAGTCGGGTCTGCAACAAGCGTGTTGCCCGAAACCATGACTTACGGCACTATCGTGAGGGTTCTGATTTCGGCAAATTTCCAATGGCCATTTTATTTGGCTACAGTAGCGGCGGGACTGTGCATTGCAGGGAAATTCTACCACAAAAAGATTCCCAATATTTCACCGCCACCACCTGCGCCTTCTCCCGCAAAAGCTAAAGAGGTTACCCCTTCCGCCCAAGAATGAAGGAGTAAATGGCGGAAACAGCGTGCTTTATGGTGCTTATGTCCACTCTGGCGTCATGGTCCAACTGTTTGCGTTTAGCGCTGATCCATAGTAGTAAAATCTGGCTTCTACTGACCTTGAGTCTTCCTTTGTGAGTGTACCAATGTTATAATAGTCGTTTATGACTTGGTCTGAGCCTTGATATGCTGTCACGTGTAGTCTAACGTTGTACGCTGTTTCTGCTCCAACGTTGCAGACGTATCCGGAAACGTATAAGAAGGGGTTGTTAGGATTTGATCTGTCGTCGCGTGCTCCCAAACCAACATTGATAACCCTTGCCGCCGTGGAAGCTGGTCTCGTACTCGCCAGCTGGTTTTGTAGGCTTAGTATCTGGTTCTGTTGGGCTTCCACCTGATCTTGCAGTTCTGTTACCTGCTCCTCTAGATCGGTGACTTCGCTTTGTAGGCTTAGTATCTCTTGGTCTTTCATGGCTATGAGGTTGTCTCTGTAGGCGACTGCTGTTGAATAATAAGCGAAAACTACGATTATGCCCGTAAACAAAACCATGACGATTATTCCAAGAGCAATTGCCACCTTTTTGTTGACCATGTTTTCATTTTTGTTTTCATTTTTTTCGCTCATTATTGTATCACTGGTTTTTTCTTTGGTTAATTTGAGAATATAAGGCTTCGTAAATTGCGCCAGCTTTCAATAATTCCTTGCAAGCCTCATTGGGAATTAAGTAACGAGCGACTGGGTGACGCTGACGTATAAAAACTTTGGATTGTAGCTTAATTCAGCCTTTGTCCCCAACCCCTCTCTCTAAAAAAACAAACAAAAAAACACACACGAGCAGAATGCTTAGTGTTTGCGCTTCTTAAAGTAAAACAGTAGAACTACGCTAACAACAACCACTGTGATTACGGAAGCTATGACTAAGGCTGTTGGGAAAGTCACATCTACGCTGAAGCAGATTGTTTCAGAAGCGCCTTTGTTTCCAGCCTCATCAGTTGCATAAACAGTTACGTTATGCGCTCCACCAGATAACCGAGTCAACGTTATGTTCCCAGCAGCAGTGACGTTCTCATGTCCGTCTAAGCTGTACGATATTTGTGAAAACGTTTCGTTAACCGTGAAATCCAACGGCACATCAGATGTTTTGTAGGCTTTAGCTTCTGGATGTACGATTGAGATATTTGGCGGGGTTAAGTCGACATTGAAAAAAACCGTTGAGAAAATAGACCACGCATACGAACTATATGACAAGACGTAACGTTCGGCTTTTACCCAGACCGTTACGTTGTGGGGTCCTTGGGACAGCCCAGTTAAGGTTGCGTTGCAAACGTACCCATTTACTAAATCCGATAAAACTACGTCAACATTGCTGTCTGGAATAAAGCCTGGCTTTTCAGAGTCCCAGTTCTCTATATCCAACCAAGCTGGGTTTGCGACAAATCTAGCTATGTCGTAATCCAAAAAACAGCCGTACCTTAAAAAAAGTTCATAAAGGCCCCCAGTAAAATATTCCAGAGGCTCAACATCGGTTTCGATTGTAAAAGCTAAAGCAATGCTGTTTACGTTGTAGACCTTATTTTCTGGCGACTGTATGGTAACGTTCGCGTTAGTGTTTCCGTCAATGATTGTGTTTCCGTCAGAGGTTTCCGCCTTAACGATGAATGCTCTTGGTCCATTTTGGATTAACAGTGTTCCAGCCAACACTGAAACAAGCAAGGACAAGATTAGTGTTAGTGCTGATGCTTTTCTTTTCATAAGCGTCACCTTTTGCGTTTCTTGAAGTAGACCAGAAGACCTACTATAGCAACAGCCATTGATGTTAAGGAAACTATGACTAATGTTGTTGGGAAAGGCTCTTGCACTTCTACGGTGAAATAGATTGTTTCTGAAGCTCCAGCGTTTCCAAATTGGTCAGTTGCGTAGACAGTAACGTTGTGGTCTCCGTTTGGCAATCCAGTTAAGGTTGTGTTCCTACTGATACTCACGTTCTCTTGACCATCCAAGCTGTATGTGACCTTCGAAAACGGCTCGCTCACAATAAAATTCAGTTGCACATCAGAGATATTGTACAAACTGTCTCTTGGGGATAAGACTGAAACTTTTGGAGCAGTAGCGTCTATGTTGAAAGTTATTGTATCGGAAAAAGCTACCCAGATGGGGTTGTCAAAGGACAGATAGTTTTGTTCAGCTCTCACCCAAACCGTTAGGTTGTGACCCCCCTCAGATAACTCGGGCAGAACCGTGCTGCCATAGTACGAGTCTGCTGTTTGAGAAAGGATTGAGTCATAACTATGAAGAAGCAATTCATTATACTCTTTTTCATAAGTCTCGCCTAATTTGCCCCAGTTTAGCCATAATGTATCGATAATTTTTGCTCTATCATAATCTAAAATGAACCCAGAACTTAAATAGCAATCAAAAAGGTTCTGGCTGTGTTCAGTCAAGTATTGAGTTGAATTTACCACGTTGCCAGCAGGAGCTTCAATTGATGAAAAAATTTTAAGCGTGAAAGCCACGGTAACATTGTTAGCCTTGTTTTCCGCTGGCAAATCAATTGTTATAGTGGCGTTCGTGTCTGTTCCATAGATAGTTGTGTTGCCGTAGACTGAAAAATTAGGAGACCAAAAATCTGCCTGCGATGTTCCAGCTAACGCTAACAATAAAAACATTAAAATGAAAGCCGCTGTTAAGAGCGTCTTTTTTTCCACAGGTAATACCTGTCTAATACTCGGCTTTTTCGCGATAAAAGGGTTTTTATCAAGGTTTCTTGACAAAGCAGACCGAATTTAGTCAAGGTTTCTTGACAAAGAATCAGCGGTTCACTCTACGCTTCAAGCTATATATAAGTGGGCTATAGTCTTTTCCGAGCACAACAGACCACGCATGCCCTACTCAGCTGTTCCCGCGAGATAAGTGGAAAAGGCTTTCACAACCTTAACCCGCAACGTTTTGCCAAACAGGTCCGCTGAACTTTTCAAGGTTACAGGCTTGTACGCGAAGTTTCTGCCTATCCAAGAACCAGGAACTTTTCCCTTCTCGTCCACGAGCACTTCACCAGTCCAGCCGACCCAACGCTGGTTTCTCTCCAACGAGATCCGCTTAACCAGTTTAGCCGCTTCAGTGCTTCTCCGCTTAATCTCCGCTGGCTTCACAACTGCGTCGTGCATCTCAGCCGCTGCAGTGCGTGGTCTGGCAAAAAACTTTGACACGTTAACGATGTCTGGCTTTACTTCGCCGATTAGCTTAAGCGTGTTCGCGAAGGCTTCTCGGGTTTCGCCTGGAAAACCACATATGACATCCGTGGCAAGAGTAACCTCGGGAAAAGCAGCTCTAAACGCGTCCACAATTTCTTTAAAATCCTGAACTGTGTAAAATCGTTGCATCCGCTTCAAAACCCGATTATCGCCGCTTTGCACTGGCAAATGCAAAAACTTGAAAACCTTGCTGTTTTTGAAGGCTGCGATTAGTTCGTCTAAGATGTCTGTCACCATGCTCGGCGTCATCATGCCCACGCGAACTCTGAAATCGCCTTCCACATCGCCTAACGCGTTAAGCAAAGCTGCAAGGTTCGTGCCAATGTCCCTTCCGTAGCAGGCTGTGTCCTGAGATGTGACCCAGAACTCCTTCGCGCCAGCAGCCAAGTCTTTCCGCATTCTTTCAGTAAGCTCCTCAAGTGCATAGCTCCTCAGATGACCCCTCGCAAAGACTACACAGCAATAAGCGCACATGCCCAAGCAACCATAACTCACGGGAAGAATGCTTATCACAGCATTTGACCTCAATCGTGGAAGATTCAGCGTTGGCATGGCATTCAGCGCATCGCCTAACTCGACGATTTTTTCGCCTTCTAAGACGCGTTCCACAATGGCGACAATCTTCTCGCCAGCAGAAGGTCCAACCACAGCGTCGAAATGCACTTCACGACACAGCCTTTCAAAATTAATGAGCGGCAAACAGCCAGCAACAATTATTTTCTTGTCAGGTGGAACGCGCTTTAAGGTTTCAATTATGCGGTTTTCCGTTGGTCCTTTAACAGCACAAGTGTTGTAGACCATCACATCTGCCTCTGAAGCGGAAGCCGCCAACTTGTACCCAGCCTTGGCTAGGCAACCAGCTAAAACTTCCCCGTCAGCTAAATTTGCTGAACAGCCGTAGCTCTTCACGAGAACACGCATAACTCCACATCGCGATACATTAGATGCTTTAACAAGAAATAAAAACATAGAGGTTGCTCCACACCGGAATTTACAAGAAACTGTAACATAGCTAATGAAGAATTTATAAACTATTGTACGAACATGTTTAGCACATATTTATTACATAATATATAGAAGTATAACCACAAATCACAATTTGTCTATCCCACTAAGGGAGAGAAAACAAATGAAGCTAATCACTCTATATCTTCCCGAAACATACATAAAAGCTTTGGATCAGCTTGTGGACGAGAGATTCTATCCTAACAGGGCTGAAGCCATCCGCGTGGCTATCCGCGATTTGATCAGTGTCGAGGTGTGGCGGAGGAAAGGCGTTGACTAAAAACACAGCTGATGAAAACACATTGAAATGTCATGTGACCGTAGAAGGAGCTAACAAAGTCAGCGAAAGCGTCACCAAAATAATGGACAACAACGCACTCGTTATCTGCGGTGTAAATGCTAATCCAGAAAAAGAAGACCAACTCGAAACCACGCCAATCAAGACTGGAATAAAATCGGAAACAAACAGGCTGGGAAAAATCATGCCCGAACTCTACAACCTTGAAAACGGCATTGCATCAGAAAAGCCAGTGAAAATCGACTTAGACTTGGACCTTTACCAAATGGAAAACTACTAAGCGTCCACTTTTCTTCTTTCCTTTTATGAATTTTTTAGCTAGATTTTGTTTTTCTTAACGGGAAAGATCGTTGTCTAATATGAGCGATTGGATGGAAACTGTTGTGCGATTTTTGACTTATACCCCCTCTATAAATAGGTTCAACTAGTAGTTGATTGGCAAAAAGCTGAGCGGCACTAGTGCTCGGAACAGTCTATAGCCCCCTTATATAAAGCATATAAACAGAGAGAACTAGAAAGTAATCGTACGGTTAAACTTATATGCTAATTAGAATAATATAACTAATGGCGTTCTCATCAATCGGCTTTAAATTCAAGGAAAGGTATCTGCAAGTGGCAATACCAGAAAATCAGTTGGAAGCTTGGGCACATCAGGGGGCTGTAACCACAGCCAAGTTAACCCATGAATCCATTCGTAATGCCTTAGGTGACAGGAATCCAGCTCTTCAGGGAAAAGATTTTGAGGTTTACTTGCAAGGATCGTATGTGAACGATACCAATATCCGAGCAGAAAGCGATGTCGACATTGTTGTTCAGCTCAATTCAACATGGTTTTATGATATCTCTGCTCTGCCGCCGGACCAGCAGCAATTATTCAATTCGTATTACGGTGGTGCCGCAACATATTCCGACATGAATTTTCGATCGGACGTAATCCAGTCTCTGCAATCGTATTTTGGTCAACCTTTAATTCAGGTTGGGAACAAGTCTATCAAAGTTCTGCCTGCATCAGGGAGACTTGCCGCAGACGTTGTTGCGTGCCTTCAATACAGAAAGTATCGGTTCTTCCGAGAAATTTATGACCAAGAATTTACTGAAGGGATTGGTTTCAGTGCAAAGAATGGTGAGTTTATCGTAAGTTTTCCAAAGTTACATTATACAAATGGGACAAGAAAGAACGCTGAGACTAATGATTGGTTTAAACCAACTGTGAGAGTTTTCAAGAATATTCGTTCTTACATGGTTGATCAAAATTTGATAAGTTCAGATTTAGTTCCCTCATATTTTCTTGAGTGCATGATTTACAACGTGCCACCTACAGAGTTTGGGGCAAGTTTCACGGATACATTCTGCAATGTCGTGAATTGGCTTTCAAAGCAAAACATTAATGGTTTTGTCACTCAATGCGAACAGTCAATGCTATTCGGCACCTCACCAAGACAATGGAGAGAGAACAAAGCGCGGCTGTTTCTTAGCCAAGCTACGAATCTCTGGAATAACTGGCGGTAATTTTGCATGCATCAGTACGCAACTGATTCTTACGAAAAGAAATTCATTCTTCTCTTGATAGCAATATTGAGCATAATTGCAACTTGGTTTGTATATGAGTCCATAGTCATATTGAATTCGTTGACTGGTCTCACTCCTCCATGGTGGTTGGAAATACCTTCAATCTTAACATTTTATGGCGTCTTTTATGAAATCTTTGACAGATGGCTATGGAAAAAGCCAGTCGTTCACAAGCTTGGATTAGTAAGAACACCTGATTTGAACGGTGTATGGTCAGGATATGTGAAATCTTCTCATGACGAGTTCAAGCAAGAAATTGAAGCGACCCTAGAAGTAGCCCAGACTTGGACCCATATTGAGATACATCAAAAAACGAAGAATTCCGAAGGGCACAGTTTTGCAGCAACGATTTTCACCGAAAACATTGATGCCCCCCGACTGGTCTTTATGTATCGAAACGCACCTGCAATTGATGCTGACCCAAACATGCATCAACATTTAGGATCTGCTCAGCTTGTTCTAAGCTCAGACAAGAAAATCTTAAGCGGTGACTATTACAATTGCGGACGCGACAGACCAACATGGGGGAAGTTACATTTTGAAAAAGGGTCAAACATAGCTTGAAGTATTGCTTGCAGCCCCTACTCCTTATCAACATCAGCAGCTTCTGCTCTGCCTTATCTGAAGGCGCCCGCAATTTTCTTCTTAAAATACTCATACTGCTTTTCACACTTTAACGTGAGCGGCATTGGCTTTCCGAAAGGTTTGCATTGCCCATTAGCTATCGCCCTTACAATGGCGTCAACAGTTGGCTCAGCGTCAATGAGCGTGTAAGCGTAACCGATTGCAGGACCATAATGCGCATCAGTTCCCGCCACGCATGGAAGCCCAAAACAATCCGCAATTTCCTGTGCTTTTCTTACGCTACGGTTGAAGGGAAACGCTGAGGCATTTATGGTTTCAATCGCGTCGAACTTGGCGCTGGTGTGTTTTCCTAGGCTTCCTTTGAAGAGGGCGAAGGGGTGGCACGCGACTGCTAAACCTCCTGCTTCGTGGATTTTGTCAACTGTTTCGTCTGCGCTTAAGCCTTTCTCGACTGGTTCCTGAAGGTTTAAGCCGACTATGTGACCGTTTCGGCTTGAAACCTCTATGCCTGGAATAATGAGGAAGTCTGTTTCTTTGGCTATTTTCAAGGCGCCTTCAATGGTGTCGTGGTCGGTTATGGCTATGGCTGTTAATCCGCGTTTTTTAGCGTAGAAAACAAGGTCTTTCGGCGTGATTAGGGAGTCGTGTGAGTAAATTGTGTGAACGTGGAGGTCTGCTTTAACTTGCATTTCCAAATAGCACACACGCTTTTTTTGTTAGGCATTCTTTGACATTTTTTCTCTGACTTGTGCCAGCATCTCGTCGAGTTTCTTTTCGTCAGCGTCTATTTTTCGGAAGAGCGGTTTCGCTTTGGCTATTTTGTGCCCAGCTTCCAAGGGCTTCAGGGCTTCTTCCCACCTGCTCGTGTGGACGCTTCCAGGAAGGTTCAGTGTTTGCCAGAGCTGTTCCGCCGCGGTTGGGATGAAGGGCGCTGAAACTACTGCAACGGCTTTTACTATCTGCGCGGCTACGTAGAGGATGGTTGCTGCTTTCTCCCTGTCTGTTTTGATGAGGTTCCATGGTTCTTTTTCGTTCAGGTACTGGTTTCCAACGCGGCTTATGCCGATGAGGGTGTTTGCGGCAGACTGTAGTTTAGCATCTTCAAACTCCTGGGCGGCGGCTTCCACTTTTTCTCTGATAGCCTGCAGCACCGCCTCGTCTTCTGGCGTGAGCTTTTTTGGTTGCGGAATTTCGCTGTTGAACTGGGCGTTTATGAAAGTCAGGGTTCTGTGGATGAAGTTGCCGAAGGTGTCGTTGAGGTCCGCGTTGATTTTTTCAAGGAAGAAATCCCAAGAGAAGTTGGTGTCTTTTGCTTCTGGACGCGTGACCATCAGGAAGAAGCGCCAATAATCCGCTGGAAACAGCTCGAGCGCTTCGTCTATCCATATGCCGATTCTCTGGCTTTTGGAGGCTTTTTCGCCTTTGAACTGGAGAAACTCGGTAGCTGAAACGTTCCAAGGAAGATTATAATCTTCACCTGAAGCCAGCAGCAAAGCGGGAAGTATTATGGTGTGGAAGGGGATGTTGTCTTTTCCCACGAAATACAGCGTTTTAGCCGCCTTGTCAAACCAGAATTCTCGCCACTTCTCCGGCTTGCCAATGCGTCTGCAGTGCTCAATTGTGGCTGACACGTAGCCTAAGACAGCGTCTACCCAAACGTAGATGGTTTTGCCTTCTGCTTCTGGAAAGGGTGCGGGTATTCCCCATTCCACGTCGCGGGTGACCGCTCTGGGTTTCAGGCCTTCTTTTATCCAGTTTAGGCTGAAGTTTTTGGCGTTGGCTGGAAGTTGCTTGTTGTCCTTGATGTACTGGCTGAGTTGGTCTTCGAACCGTGACAGGTCAATGTACCAGTGGCGGGTGGTTTTTACGGTGGGCGTGTTCTTGCAGATGACGCAGTACGGCTCAAGGAGAAAGGTGGTTTCTAAAAGGCGTCCGCACCTGTCACACTGGTCTCCGCGGGCGCGTTCGTAGCCGCAGTAGGGGCATTTGCCTTCCACAAACCTGTCGGGCAAGAAGCGTTGGTCGTGCTCGCAGTATAGCATCTGCATGTTTTGGGAGAAGATGTAGCCGTTTTTGTAGATTTTCATCAATAGTTCTTGCACGAATTCTTTGTGCACTGGGCTTTCGGTTCGGGTGTAATTGTCGTAGGACGCGCCCCATTTCTGGAATAACTCGGCTACCCGCGTATGGTTTCTGTCTGTCAGCTCCTTAGGCGTTATTCCCTGTTTTAATGCTTCGACTTCGATGGGCGTGCCATGCTCATCCGAACCGCTTACCAGCAGCACATCGTCGCCCCGCAGCCTATAGTATCGGGCTGCAACGTCTGCGGAAAGGACTGAGCCGACTAGGTTGCCTAAGTGAGGTATCACGTTGATGTAGGGCCACGCGGATGTGACTAAAACTTTTCCGAGTTTAACGCACCCTCCAGCATTCCAGTTTCAATGGCATAGAGATGTAAATTCTATTACTTAATCATGCCGATAGGCATTAACAGAAAAAATCGTATGAAGTTTTGCAGTTTCCGTTTTTCTCTTGCTATGCAATATCTGTTCTTGCTTGATGCCCAAAATGACGGAAGAAAAATATTGAAGTTTAGCTTTTCTCCTTCTTTTAGCCAAATGAACCGTGATAGTTAATTTATGGAAAAATGCTTCGCTATTTCTTAGGTTTGCGGGGAATCTTGAAGGTTGCTTTCATGGTTGTTCGGGTTTGAGTTCAACTGCTGTCTTCCACATCGTATC
>JGI2171J19970_10000147_pt1 | contig 31129 bp, 38 predicted proteins | sample DeeMarSWOR324_28_FD_19970 | JGI IMG/M metagenome (IMG submission 19970) | reverse complement strand
TCCTGGGGCATGATGCTGCAATGGTGTTATAGATCTGGGTTCATCTATAAAGCACCCTTCTGGGTGTTACCGCCTGGGCTGTGCATTACCCTGCTTGCGCTGGCATTTTATTTGATCGGCATGGGAACAGAACAGATCATCAACCCCAGATTGAGAAAGAGGTAAATGGAGCAAAATTGTAATGTGCAAAACATGGAAAGTGTTTTCCTGAAGCAACCTTAAAAAAAATTCAGGTGCTCTCATGTCAAGACAAGATATACATACTCCGGATGAGTGGGCAAGAATCTTAAAAAAACAGGCTGAATACACAAAAGAGTACAGGCATGTCCTCTACAAAAAAGTAGATATACAAACTAAGAAGAACATTCTCGATGTAGGGTGTGGGACAGGTGCTGTCACTGAAGATATTGCTGCTTTGACTGAAGGGCGTATTACTGGTGTTGACATTGATGACAAAAAACTCACATACGCGAAAAAAGCTGTACCTGGTCATGTGAACCTGATGGTAGCAGATATGCTAAACCTACCCTTCAAGGACAATACCTTTGATCTGGTCGCATTCAGTATTGTTTTAACCCACATTCGTGAGCAGCAGAAAGCAGTAACAGAAATGACACGGGTAACCCAAAAAAACGGGATTGTCCTGGCCACTATGGAACCAGATTATGCAGGTAGGGTAACCTATCCAGAACACGAGGCAGACCAGGTCTTTGCGAAATTCCTTGAAGAAATAGGTGTCGAAATGCAGACTGGACGAAAACTGAAATACTTCTTCGGTAAAGCTGGGCTAAAGACGGAGATTGGGGTTTACACTGACATTTTTGATTTTATAAATGAAGATGGTAAGAAACAGGCAAAACGATTTTCTGAAAATTTCGGGAGAACTGAAGAACTACTTGTGAAAAATGGCTGGACCAGCCAAAAAATACAAGACTACAAACAGGAAATGCTTGAGCTGATTGAAAACGATCTCACCTTTTCGTTCTGCCCTTGTTTCTATGCAATAGGGAGAAAGTAGTAGTTGCTCTTTGTGAACGCAAAAAGGTACACGCAGATACTGCACATATATTCTCTTATTGGAGGAAATGTACTGAAGTGATACATGGAAACATAATTTTGATGTAATGATCTTTTGATACCTCTTATTCGACAATTGTTGATAGGAATGTTTATAAGCTGATACTACCTATTATAGTAGCAGCTACCATCTGTAGTGCTTACAAATTGTCTTGAAAGGAGGTCACAAAATGAGAAGAACAAAAAATCTGGCAGAGAACAGGGTACCAATACATGAAGGACGTTTATATGTAAAACAGTTGTCCATTTTAAACATTTTTCTGACGAAGAGAAATTTGTCATGGTGGCCTTTGCAAGACAAAATTCTTTCCAAATAAAAAGAGGAGGTGCAACACATGCCTATGTTGAAATATGTAGCAAAAAGATCAATAGAAATTGTCATAACCTTATTTATTATTGCTACATTGACCTTTGCTCTATTCAGGCTGATGCCGTCAGATCCTGCCGGACTGATACTCGACCCTCGCAGTACCCCCGCAGAGACAGCAAGAATTAGAGAGTTGTGGGGGCTGGACAAATCCACTGCTGAACAGTACCTTGTATTCCTGAGAAATATGGTCCGCGGTGAGTTTGGTACATCTTTTTTTTCAAATGACGATGTTTATGATATCATCAAAGAAAGACTGCCAGCAACGCTTTTGCTGTTTACCACCATGATTTTGCTTTCATTCTCTGTGGGAGTGTATGTGGGCCGTCTCATCGCCTGGAAAAGAGGGAGTAAACTTGAGTACGGGTCTACCGTCGTGGGCATGTTGTTGTATTCAATGCCTTTTTTCTGGATTGCCCTTCTGGCTATCTGGATTTTTTCATATAAGATGGGGTTATTTCCTTTAGGGGGAATGAAATCTCCAGAAGTGTGGGATTACGCAGCTCATTCAGGGGTGTTCGCCAAAGCGCTGGATATTGGACACCATTTGATTCTGCCGTTGGCTGTGGGAGTTGTCACGTTCTTTCCCGGTGTTATGCTCATGATGAAAACTGTCATGATAGAAACACTAGGTGAGGACTACATTACGACGGCCAGAGCAAAGGGGCTATCAGAGAGGAGGGTGCGGGACGAGGCAGCGAGCACTGTGATGCTGCCCATGGTGACTGATTTAACACTTTCTTTGGTGTGGTCTTTCAGTGGAAGTATAATCATAGAGAGCGTCTTTTCATGGCCAGGGTTAGGCGCAAAATTTCTGGAGGCTGCTGTGAACTATGACTATCCTGTGGTACAGGGAGCCTTTGTCATCATGGGCGCCGTATTACTGGTGGCTATCCTTGTGACAGATATTCTGTACGCGTATTTAGATCCCAGAATCAGGTACTAGGTGGTGATATGAGTATTGTCATGCATAAACCCAAGACCAAGTGGCAGAAAAGAAAAGAAATGATACAGAATACCTGGAAGTTGTTCAAAGAGACAAAAGTTGGATTAGTGGGAGTAAGTATTTTGATCATCTTTTTGGTGATGGCTTTTGCCTCGTTTATCCCGCCCATACTAGATGAGATGTACATCCCTTTGTACGGCTCAGATCCTGACATTATTGGCGTCACAACCCCGTCTTTACGGCATCCCTTGGGGACCGATTTTGCAGGAAGAGATATATTCAGCCAATTGCTGGAAGGTGCCAAGTGGGCATTCATCATAGGGATTTCGGCTGCTGTCTGTTCTGTCGTTCTGAGTGTGGTGGTAGGGTTGATATCGGGGTACTACGGGGGAGTTGTAGATTCTCTGTTACAGAGAACAGCTGAAACCATTATGGCTTTACCTGGATTTGCTGTGGTTGTGGTTGTGGGTTCTATTCTGAGAGGGATCGGCATCTGGAGTATTGTGATTTTGATCAGTCTTTTTGCATGGCCGTACGCTTCTAAAGTGATCAGAGCGCAGGTGCTGTCATTACGAGAACGCCCGTATATTGAGTCCGCTCGGGTCAGTGGAGCCAGCAACTTCAGGATTATATTCCGGCACATTGCACCAAATGTTCTGCCTCTCACCTTTTTGTACATGGCTTTCAGTGTGGCTAATGCTATCCTTGTTGAAGCAGCACTGAGCTTTTTGGGAATGGGAGATCCCAACATTGTGTCTTGGGGCATGATGATCCACTGGTGCTTCCAGACCGGACACACCTATACTGCACCTTTCTGGCTGGTACCTCCCGGATTGAGCATTTCGTTGCTTTCACTGGGATTTTACTTGATCGGCATTGGAACAGAGCAAATTATCAATCCCAGATTGAGAAAGAGATAAAAATACACAATGGGAAACCATTGATGGAGGGTGACCTCTGGTAACCTTTGAAACCATTGAATCTCACGAGTGAAAGATAAACCCCACCTGTTACACGTGTAACAATAGGCAATCACCAACAGAACAGCTCATTTTTCATCTATAATTCACCTGCAGAATCAGAAAAGAGGAGACAAATGCTAGAGGGACAGACTTTCTAGTACTGTTATCAACCAATTCATGTATGAGTTGAAGGTTCCTCGTAGTGCCCTCATGTCTGCAGTTTCAATTTCGATGGTTAACATTTCATCCTTTACGGTGAGAGATGTTTTCGTCTTTGTATAGGGTGAAGATTCAATTTCTGTCTGTAAAGCTCTCCTGACAATGGTGACGTCAGGGGTCCGAACATCAATGGTGATTTTCATGTATGTGGTTAACCTTTATTCGTGGACCGACAAACTGTTCAGAGATATCCAGTCTGTAAAAGTCAATCCATCCTTTTGTGTAGGTCATGAATGTGCACGCGTCATCATTGTCGTACATATCTGCACCAAATAAATATGCCACAGTATCAGCTTCTCTTTCTGAAGACTGCAAAAGAAAGGGCACATCTTCATGCAAAGGGGTTACTTTAGGAAGGTCTAATTCCCTCCTTAAGGTCGCAGAAATTGATAACTCCCCTAAGTACTTCCATTCAGAATAGAAAAGGAAGGAATCAACTTCATTCCCCTTTGAGGTAACAATGAGTGTTCTGTCTGCACCCTTTTCAACTGACAGAGAGAGTAACTCCCTGATACCCTTTTTTCCTCGAAGGATATAGCAAGACAAGGGGATGACACTCTGCAGTTCCTTACACAGGGTCCTGCTCTTGGCACTGGGCCTCCTGGACGTTGTGACAATCATAGTGCTTTCACTTTTTTGGGCAGGTCTGGTCTTGCTTTCTTGAAGACCTTCCCGTTGCAGTAGGGGCATTTCACCCCATGGGGCATTTCAATCTCTTCTCTTGTCATGACCTTTCCGCAGGTAACGCATATGTACATTTATGAACCCTCACCAAGTCTTTTTATAGTCCTTTTCATGATCTTNCCNGANGGGGTCTCGGGAAGGTAAGCACCTCCTGTGAAGGTGGCCCCGCACTTTGAACACTTCCAGATACTGGTAGAGGTTCTCTTGACAGCATTTCTTCCGCACTGGGGACACTTGTGCTTCTTCTTCATTTTTCTCTCTATGTCTTCCACTCTTTTTCTTAATTTACGTCCATATCTGGCTCCAAATCGGCTCATGGGAGCGCCTCCTTTATCATGGTTCTGATCTCCTGACCCTTTGCCTTTGAGAGTTTGACTGCCCACATGATCTCATCCAGGCTGAATCCTCCTATATCGCCTTTCTGCATGGCACATATGTGGCCTTCCTGGTCAGTAGCTACAGTAATTCGGGAGTCTAAAGCTTTCTCCTCATCTAAAGCAGGGTCTAAGAGCAACACATCTTCAAGCTTCACAAAGGTGCAGGGCACTGCAAGATCCCTTATAGGCAGATCAGTGTATTCTTCTGTTAACGTTCCATCCTCTTCCAGTACGGGCATCTTGGAAGAGGCTAAAGCAGCCATGGCTGCAATACCACAGGCATCGATCAAATTCCCGTCATAGTCCAGAATGTGCAAATCCACGAAGACTAACCGCACCAGCTCTCCCTCTTTGACGCACAATGCTTTGGTATCCAACGCTTGAGATTCTCTTATACCTCTATCCACCACTCTCGCTAACTCTACTGCATCTTCCCTGGGGGGACCTGCCTCGAACTCAGGTGAAGCCATGGGAATCAATTCTGCCCCTGTTATCATCACTCCCTCATTGGGGGTATCCGAGTACGGCTCACCCACATCTGTTTTAATCCCTGCCAGAACCTTGGTTCCTCCCAAAGAAACGAAAGCAGAACCTTCCGCCTTATCCACTAATTTTACCTGGACTTTTATGGGACGATACTCGTCCAGGCCTCTTCCATCTTCTCTTTTACCCTCTCGTGCCAAATTGACTAAATACTGTTTTTTGACCAATGGGAGAATTTCACTCATATTCAGCACCTGCATATTTTCTCTTTAACGCATCTATCTGCAGTTTGTACACTTCTCTGCAGCCCGTCATGGCTAGTTTAATAGCCTTTTCCAGCTCTTCTTCAGTTAACTTACCATCCATCTGCAGCAAGGTGATTTGATCCAACCGGGGAATAATGGCCACGGGCATATCTGCTTCCCCCTCATTGTCTTCTTCTTTGGCCAGATCTAAAACGATTTCTCCATTAACCTTCCCTGCAGCGCAGGAAGGTACTAAATCCCGCATGGGTATTCCCGCATCTGCAAGAGCAATAGAAGCTGCAGTTATCCCTGCACATCTCGTGCCTGCATTGGCCTGTACCACTTCAACAGAGATCTCGATCATCGATTTCGGGTAGTAGTGCATCAAAATGGCAGGCTCCAAAGCACCCTGCATGACCTTTCCTATTTCTACTGCCCTCCTATCAGGGCCGGGCCTCTTTCGCTCCTCGACAGAAAAAGGGGCCATATTATATCTGCAGCGCAAAATAGCACGATCTTTTTGTTCCAAATGTCTCGGTAGTACCTCTTTGGGACCGTAAACTGCTGCATAGATCTTGTTCAAGCCCCATTCAATGTAGCAGGATCCATCCGCACGGTTTAACACACCTGCTTCAATTTTAATCGGACGCAGTTCATCAAAGCGTCTTCCATTAATACGTTCCATTCTATCACCTACTCAGAAATTCACTGACTCTATCTGTCAATCCGGGAATGTGTGCCTCCCTGTCCACCATCTGGCATGCCTGGGCAGCTAACTCTTTGTCTCCTCCTCGAATCCATACCAATCCATTCTGACCCACTGTAATGATACTCCCCGTTTTCTCGTTTATCATCTTGATCATGGAACCTTTCCTTCCAATCAACCGGGGAACACGGGCAGATTGTATCTCAATCAATATACCGTTATCCAGCCTGCCGTACGGCCGTTTCGCATACAGAGAGGTCTCAAAAATTTCAGTGATCCTGACAATTCTGGCATATACTAAGTCCCCTACTTTCAAAGACTGGTACCTGCTTAAATAGATATCTTTCTGGTTCAAATCTGCCTCATAGGGCGAGTTTATGTCTACCTTCCATCCATTGAACCGTTCATCTGATATGATACCTATGACAGAATCCCCTTGTTTAGGGATGTATTTCCCTTTTAAAGCGACTACTCGTACTTTTCTTCGGTCAATATACACGATGCCCACCACACTGGCATAGACTTTGCCGTGCTCCTTGTGGGTGCCGTCTTCATCAATGTAGTCGCCCTCTGCCAACAACATGCCTGGCACTGCTAATTCCCTATTCTTTGCGTACAACATACAATTCCCTCATAACAACTTGGTTTCAGCTTCTCCTCTGGTTAATGCATTCACTTTTTGGTAGAATTCTTCTTCAGCGCCACCAGGTATATCCAAAACTGCAATGTAGGAACCATCTTTCTGCCACTCCTCTTTTAATACTCTTCCAAATTCCTTTAACTGGTAGTATTTCCCTGCGTACACTGCAGGTATTTTCACCGCAATCCGTTTCGTCTCCACACGTAAGGGGAGGAACGGTCTTAACACCTTGATAATATCTGCTACCTGCTCTTCTGCATCTTTGAAGATGTCAATGTGCACGCGGGCCTGTTCCATAGCATTTTCAACCCTGTGGGGTGGATGAGGACTCTTGGTGTGGGGATCCACTGCATTTCTGCAAATCAACTGCACGATCTTCTTTCTCTTTTCTTCCATAATTTTCTTGCGCTGCTCCGTTGTTAACTGGATTTCGCCCTTTTCTATGATTTTTTGGGCAATTTCCAAAACAACAGTTGTGCCGAACACCTTTTGTAAACTCTCCTGGGAAGCTCTATCTCCTGTTCCTGCATCGGTGAACACAAACTCTGCTGCTAATGCTTCATCTAAGGGTATATTTTCACTGACGATTCGTGGGTCTACCAGAATCTCAAATTTTTCACCATGAGATTTCAATCGCGCTATCACTGCTTCATCTACAGAAACCATTATAACACCGTCCTAATCCCTTAATCGTTCCTGACACTCCTTTTACTTGTATGTGGGCTTTTCTGTTTTCTATTTCATGCACCAATGAGAGACACATAATGATCTCATCTACACTGCGAGTGTTACAGGACACGATACCTTTCTTGTTCTCATATTCATGTACCCACAGAGAGGTCCTGGAGGCACCGAGTTCTCCAAGGAATTCCAGACAGGAATTCCATATTCCTGTAACTATTTCTTCCCTTTTAAAGGTTTCCTCACACACCAGTTCAAACAGGATGTAGCGCCTCTTCTCTCTCTGTGTCTTCTTTGTCATTCAAACCCCTCCAAAACCTTCTTAGGAATGGTATACACTGATGCTTTCGCCTCTGAATAGTCCAGACCCAGTATCTTCCCAAAGGCTACCAGCTGCCGCGGGGACACAACTTCTTCTTCACAGGTAGAACCACTGGTTAAAACCAAGGGTGCGTGGTATTTCTTGGCCAGGGTTACTGTCTTCTGCAAGTAGGTCAGCACCCGTGCTCTCACATACCTGGTGGTAGCTGCAATCTCTCTGAAGCACAGCTCTACTGCAACCCTGTTATCTGCTGCATATCTGGCACATAAAGAATCAAAAGGATACGGACGGGACAACACATCAATCTTTTTAGAATTCAAGAATTTTCGATTTTTCTGAATTGATCCTCCTCGAGCAAATACAACATCTATCCCCTTGGGTATACTCCTCAACTGGAAAGGTGCGGTAACCTCCACTCCCTGTAACCCCCCACTGCGGGAGAAATCCTCTACACGCACCACCTGGCACACGTCTTCAAAAAGATCTGAAGGGTACCCCTTCAAGTCAATGGCTAAATACTTCCTCTGCATACGAAATCGCATCCTCCAGGTTAAAAGGATAACTGGTTATGTGTATAATGATCTTAACATCTCCACTATCTTCGAGAACGTAACGACCCTGGTACAACTCCTGTTTATCCAGCCTGATATATAGATTGCCCTTTTCATCTATCCTCCTTCTAACGTCTTTCAGTGAAGCACACTTCTCTTTTAACAGATCAACAACTGCAGCAATCTCCTTTTTTCTTTTAATATGTGCGTCAAATACATAAATTGGATTTCCAAAGTACCCTGTAGCTTTTCTTTTCTTAAAAGAAGGGTACAACCTCCTTACAGCTTTTAATACTTTATCCTCACTTTCTGTGGCATGACACAGGATCTGAATTGAAATGAATTCAATTTTTGTCATCGTTTCTTTCGAGGTCTAACCTTTTCAGCGCCTTTTCCTTTCACTCGAAGTCCTCTGCTCTTCTTGGCAGCGCTGGTCTTCCCTTTGAAGACTCTCCTCTTCTGGGTGAGAATCCACTGGAGTTCTGGGTCGTTCCGAACTGCAGGATGGTACGGATCCACGAGTATGACTTCAAAATACTTGTGCTTCCCATCCTGGGCCACCCAGTAAGAATTTAAAACCTCCATGTTAGGGTACTTTCTGGCCACCCTCTCTTCTGCTATCCACTTTATACTCTTCCGCATGGTAATCTTTCTGACACCCATGCCCTTGGGTTTCCGGTGGGTTGAAGGTCTCACCTTTCTTCTCCCACCTCTGCGAACCCGTGCCCTCACTACAATGAACCCTGGTTTTGCTTTATACCCTAAAGCACGAGCTCTATCAGGACGGGTTGGTCTCTCTATGCGGGTAATCACATTCTGTCTTCTCCATTCAGGCATTCTCTCCCGCATCAAATCCTTTACATAACTTTCATCTGGATTTTTCCACGCTTCTCTCACATACTTGTAGTATCCCATTTGACAACCTCCATTACGTTCAGCTTAAAAGCCACATCCTTGGAAGTAGTAGTGAATACTCTTGTGCCTTATAAATGTTTACCCCTTTTCTTTCCAGTATCAAATTAATAGTGGAAAAATTTATACTTCTTTAAATACCAGAAAAGAGACATAATCAATAAAAACAAATCAATGTTACACGTGTAACAAAATAAGATAACCCACCCTTGGACACCAGGTAACAGTACCTGAATGCAGTACACTCTCCCTAACGTGGTGCAAAAATTGAATTACGAGAAACTCTTTGGGTTAGCCAATGCATCAAGAGTATTTTCATATTGGCGACATTTTCACGCCAGGTTCCATATAAAAAATCCAGAAAAAAATTCAAAATAAGTGAAATTCCAATAGAAGAGAAAATTCCAATTCATATGCACATTCCTTTCCATCTGCTCACATAATGTGTACAAACCCTTTTAAATTATACTGCCTATTTACGAGCGAAAAGGTTCCATCTGCAGAGGGAGACTTCCATGTTAGTAATCCGGTTAAAACAAAGAGAAGAGTTTCAAAAGCTCTGTCAAGGAAAAGCAGTCTTTTTCTCAGTGAATGATGGGTACATCCATTACTTTACTCCCGCCAAGGTCAACGAAGTAGAAGCAATCTACACTTTCTATAGTAAAACCCCCATGCCCTTTCGAGAACATTACGATCTCAATGATACAGAAGGAGTTCGCGTAAAGCAGTTAACTGAAGTTGGTGGGGTTTCCTGCTTTGATATGCCCAGGGGGTTGGCTCATTCTGAAATACGATCTGTAGAGGTAGAGGAAGCTTTAGTGTAACTGTTCATCGCAGTATCTCAGGACTATCTGGTAGTGGAACGGCTGGTTTTTTTGTCATTCAAAACGTGGAGCAGGGGCAGTCAACAATCGTGGCGATGTAATCCATGTTTTTTGGTACCAGAATTGCATTGAATAGTAAAAGAAAATTATTGTTACACGTGTAACAAGAATGAGACCACCGCCACATGTAATTCATGGAACGCATCAGTTTATATACATTTGCGAGAACCCTTGGCTGTGAAATGCATCTTACTGGATTTAGATGGTACCCTCATAGATACGGCTGCCGCCATAAGAAGGGCAGTACAGGAAACTGCAGATGAATTCCAGTTGCCCATAGACGTGGATCATATCATTTCAGAGACGTTGAATATTTTGGAAGGGCGCAAGAGCAGGCTGAATTTTTTGATCATTGCATCTCATTTCAATTTCTTGAGTTTGAGACACCCTTTAAGGATCTTTGAAATAAAGAAGTTCTATGAAGAACGGTTCTCTGCATACACTCAGGAGACCGAGCTTTTGCCTGGTGTTAAAGAATCGTTGGAGCGCCTCAAAGGGTTCAGGCTGGCCATTGTTACTGCCAGAGGGAAAGAGTGGACAGAAGCCTCTTTAGAAAAGCATGGAATTTGTGAGTACTTTGAAGTGGTGGTAACCACAGATGACGTGAAAAAGGAAAAACCAGATCCCGCATCCATTATGAAGGCGTTAACCCTCTTGGGAGTGGACCCCCACCAGTGCTTGTACGTGGGCGATCTTCCATCAGACATGCGAGCTGGAAAAAGAGCGGGGGTGAAGACTGCTGCTGTTCTGACAGGGTTATCTTCTAGGGAAACGCTGGAAAAAGAAGAGCCTGACTACATTTTTAAGAACTTAAAAGAGCTGGTGCTTCATTCAGATTCTTTCTGAAGAAGGATTTGATTTCTATCTATGAACCCTGGCCATTTTTTGAAAAATTGAATTGCAAGACAACTTGAACTGATGGGACAATCTGGAAGTGGAAGTGAAATGAAAGTGAATTGAAGGTGAATTGAAATGAAATGATACCACAACCTATAAAATGTACAGCCCCAAGTAATAATGGTGATCACATGGTAAGCTGGGGTCGTGCCTTCAGAGGCGCAGCAGGAATCGTAGGCTTTGCCATCATATGGTGGTTTGTCGGAGGAATCCTAGTTGTTGCTGGAATCTTCATTTCAGGATTCGTTTCTCAGCTCTCTCTGGGTAGTGCCTCCACGGCCAGCATAGTTATCGGCGTAGTACTGATTCTCATTGGTTACATTATTGGAATTCTGGGAACGCTGGCTGCCTTTCTGAAGGTTCTGCCAGAAATAGTGGCTGAAGAAGTTCAGAAAATGTAATTTTTTTCTTTTTCCTTTTTGCATTTGTCTATATGGAATGACCAATAAATGAGAATAACACACTTCAGAGCAGTTCTACTTTTCTCTTTTCAACCCTTCCTCCTTGAGCACAATTCATCTACATTTTCAGAATTTCTCATTTCCTTCTGTAAGCTCTTTTTCGTCAAATTTCTTTTATTTATCCACCGATATTCGGATAGTCATTTATAAAATTTAAAAATCTTACAACATTCAATAAGTTTGTAACCGAAAGATTTATATACACCTTTATCTATTAAAGTGTAGCTGAATTTGATAAGTCGGAAGCCGGTCTCGAAAGGAGGTGAACCACGTCCCCTCGAAAGGGGGACTTTCTCCTTTTTCTTGTTATTTCTAAGTATAAATTTAGTAAAATATGATATTAAATGATATAATATTGAAATTGGTGTATCCAGTTCCAGAATACATGTACTTGACACTGCGTACTGCCGAGTATAAGAGGAGTTCCCATTATAACCTCTGCTGATTCTTCTGCGTTAACACATCAATGGCAAGAGAAGTGCTGCACATTAATAGTAATTCCCACACAAGTGCTCGAACTGACAAGGCTTTTAAGGATCGACGTACTTTATTATTTGATGAAGGTTTCAGAAGTGTTATGCAAATCTGCATTAGTGAAATCACGCATTTATGGGGTAGACTATGCTGTTAACCCGTATACTGGGTGTGAACACAACTGTGTCTACTGTTACGCTACGTTCATGAAAAGATACAGTAACCACAAAGAGCCCTGGGGCGAATTCGTAGATGTGAAAATCAATGCTCCCACCGTCTTGAGAAAGCAGATTAAAAAATTTAAGAAAGGGAGAGTCCTTTTTTCCAGTGTCACCGATGCATATCAACCAGTGGAAAATAAGTATGAAATAACCCGGAAATGCCTTCAGCAGTTGGTAGGTGCTCACTTTTTCGTTTCCGTATTGACCAAATCCTCTTTAGTGCGCAGGGATATTGATGTATTGCAGGAATTGTCTTGTGAGGTAGGATTCACCTTTACCACCTTAGATGATACCATAAAAGTTGTATTTGAACCCAAGAGCTCGCCAGTACAGGAACGGTTGAAAGCTTTACAAACTGTGCATGACGCTGGTATTTCCACCTATGCCTTTTTTGGGCCTATTATCCCCTTTGTATCAGATTCTCAAGAATCCATCAATGAGATGTTTGATGTAGTGCAGAATCATGTCCAGTATGTTATTGTGGACAGGATGAATTTGTACGCACCAGTCTGGAACAGAATTCAGTCTGCACTCAAACCATGGAACCCTGAATTGATTTCACAGTTTTATAACCTCAAATCCAATGCAGAATATGACCACATCTTGAGAAGAAGAATTGCAGAAGCAGCCACAGTCCCTGTGGAGTTTTGTTTCTGATGTATGTAAGAGGTTGGCGCATTGAGGGGTTGAGCATCAAAAATGGTGAATAACTGAATTGTTACACGTGTAACAAGGTGAGAGAACTGAGAATGAGATCCCCACAATACATGCGAATGGGTAGTACGTTTTTACATATATTAAATACATTATAATAACTTTTAAGTACACTACCATAACCTTTATAAATGAGGGATACTATAAAAGAGAGTGAACAAAAAAGATGTATATATAAGGAGTCTTAACTTTAAGAGGGTGGTACAATGAAGCCAATCATCCAGATTAAAAACCTCTCAAAAGCGTACATATCCAAGGAGAGAACGCACATTTTTAGATCAAAAAAGAAGGTCGTCAATGCTTTAAAGGGTGTTAACCTCGATATATATGAAGGCGAAATATTTGGATTGTTAGGACCCAATGGGGCAGGTAAGACCACGTTAATAAAATGTTTGACCACATTGTTGCTGCCAACAGAGGGAACGGCAGCAATTAATGGGTACGATTTGCTGAGAGATGATAAGATGATCAGGGCATCTGTTGGATGCATGCTCATGGGAGAGAGGGGGCTGTACTGGAAGTTGACAGGGAGGGAGAACCTAAATTTCTTCGGAAGTTTATACTACGTTCCTCAAAATAAACGGAAGAAAAAGGTTGAAGAGTTGATTGCATTATTAAATTTGTCTGATATTATCGATCGCACCGTGGAAACCTATTCTTCTGGTCAAAAAATGAAGTTAGCCTTTGCCAAGTCCTTGATTAATGAAGCCCCCATTCTGGTGCTGGATGAACCGACAGTGACCATGGATGTGCACTCTGCCAGGGAATTACGTCAGATCGTGAGAGAATTAAATGAAAGAGGACGCACCATTGTGTATACTACGCATGTGATGCAGGAGGCTGAAGAGTTATGTGATAGGGTGGCTATCATTGATAGGGGAGAAGTTATTGCGTTAGGAACGCCTGATGAATTGAAAGCGGGTATGAAACGGGAATCGGTCACCAAGGTGGAAGGGGTTATACCAGCACGGGCATTGCAAAAGATACAATCTTTAAAGGGGGTGAACGAAGCAGTGCTAACCAGCAGTAATGGCATGTCAAAAATGGTGGTAGTGTCTGAGAATTCCAGGGTTATACTCCCACAGGTGATCAAAGTTCTGGTTGACAACAAGAGTGTGATCGAGTATATATCTCCTGAAGATGTGACGTTGGAGGACGTGTTCATCTCTTTGACGGGGAGAACTTTGTCAGAAGATACGGGAGTGGTGTGATGCTGTCTGTTTTCTCGTTGGGAATGAGTGTGGAAGCGGTGAGATCTGTTTTTTTGAGCAGGCTGCGCATTGTTTCACGGTACAGGGGATGGTTCGTCTTTGATATGATATTTCCTACAGTGATTGCTGCTATTCCCATTTTGCTGGGAAGGGCTATTGGGGGAGAAGATGCTGCTGCTAATTTTTTGAGAAGTACAGGAACAGCAAACTACGTGGCATACATGGTGATTGGAGCCAATATATTTATGATTGTGTCTAATTCATTGTGGATATTTGGATTCTGGTTGAGAAATGAGATGCAGACAGGTACGTTAGAGTCTTTGTATTTGACTCCTGCTTCAAAGATTGTATTGCTGGCAGGAGTTGCCTTCTATGCAGCTTTTAGGTCGTTGATTGCATTTTGTGTGGCCTTTACCAGTGGGTGTGTAATCTTTGGGGTGAACCCGTTTCAGGGAGATGTCATTTTAGCAGTGGTCTTTTTGATGGTGGGGTTAATTCCCATATATGGGATCAGCTTCCTGTATGGTGCAGTCATTATTAGACTGAAGGAGGCCAATTCGTTAATTAATTTGGCCCAATGGGTGGTGAGTCTTGCTATGGGGATATACTTTCCGGTGACTGTGTTTCCCAGAGTTTTGCAGTATTTGTGTATGCTGTTCCCTCCCACATGGGTGAACCAGGATATACGAGCTTCGTTACTGGGATTGTCCTATTTCTTTCAGGAATGGTACTTTGATCTGGCAGTATTATGGGCGTTCTGTGTGGTGGCCCCCTTATTGGGGTATTACGTATTTCTGGTTACAGAGAAAAAAACAAAGAGAAATGAGGGGGTGGGACAATTCTGAGCGATTTTAGAGCATTTTCAGCAATGGTCAAAAAGCAGTTGATTGTGATGACACGGTATCCCGTGAACTTTGTGAGCAGCTTTGCCCAGGTGTTTTTGATTGTTTTTATGATGATCATTGCTATGTCACTCTTTGCTGGAGGGAGTTCTGGCAGTATGGGTAGTAGTATTGGCAGTGTATTTGGTGGGGTTATTATGTTTGGGTTCATTTTGTTCATGTTCTTATCGGACACGCTGTGGACTATTGGGTACAACATTCGGTGGGAACAGGTGCAGGGCACACTGGAGTCTTTGTATTTGAGTCCAGCCTCCAAGTTTGCGAGTTTAGTTTCGAGGGTAACCATCACGTTAGTGTGGACAGGGTTTAACTGTGTAGCAGCTTTGATATTTGTGACATTTGTGGCAGGCGGACTTCCGTACAACAATATCGGGTTGGCAGTGTATATTTTGGTGTTAAGTCTGTCGGGTACCTTTGGGATGGGGTTTGCCTTTGCTGCATTCACGATGGTAGCAAAACAGTCGGCTAATTTGGCGGCGAATGCGCTTCAATTCGTTTTTATGGGGTTGTGTGCTATGTTTTTCCCGTTTTCTGTGCTGCCGGATAAGGTGCTGTTTATATCGAGGTTGATTCCTTTGAGTTATTGTGTGGATGCATTCCGGTCAACATTGATGGGGTATCCTGAGGGGTATCCTGAGTTACTGCCCATTGAGACGGAGGTGGTGATTGTAACAGTGTTTGGGTTGATGATGCCTTTTGTGGGGTATTGGTTGTATAGGATTGCAGAAAAGCGTGCGAGAATTAAAGGGACGTTGGGAGAATACTGAGATTCGGGAGTTGAGTCTTAATATTACTGTTGGCATGTTTTTTGTTGCCTGAGCATTATCTTTAATTTATCAGTTTATCATTGACGCAGGGATCTAAGAATCTGTGCCTATTTCTTTCTAGGTATTTTTCAATTTTATTTTGTTTTCTCCACACAGAAACATGAAGAAATGGATAATAGGTTGATAGGACAGTCTTAAGGAGTTCTATCTAGACGCAAACATGCACCCGAAAAACTAAGATAACGGTGACCTACGATACCTGATCGGAGCACAGTGGAGAAATCAAACATATATGGGGAAAATTGAACATAAAAGAAAATTGTTAGTCAAACGACCCATGAGAAAAGGATTGATAGTTGAAGAACGATTTGACCTCTAGTGAAGACCAGACACTTTTAACAGAAGGGACCAGCAACTCTAAAGTAAACGAAATTCCTTCCAATTTTTCGTGCTATACATTCAGGGGGGAATCTTTAAAAGTAATGAAGATATATAAATAAGTAGAAATGTTGTCCATGCTAAGAGAAGAGGTGTATTAATGTGAAAATATCTGTCATTGATCATATCAATGAAATGGCTGGACCAGAAGCTGAATATGAAAAATTTGATTGTTTAGGTCTTCTGGCAGCAAAGGATCTTGACCCAAATAGCATAGAGCGATCTATACACAAATTGCTTAGTTACAACTCGAGAATTAGAAGAAGAATGGAATCAACCAAAATTCATTTCAAAGAAGAAAATGGAGATATTGTGGGATTAATTAACGATAAAAGAAAAATTTGGATTACCAAGATCTATGATTCATTTTATTTGGCGATTTTTGGAGGTTTATCAAGAAATGAAAGTGAAAAAGTTCAGAAAATAATTCTTCGAATTCCATGGATTGTTTCTTCATGGCTGAAACCTGAGCACTTAGATATGCTGTACCGTGAGGAATCGTTTGTGAAAGAATATGATAGGGTAACCGTTCAGAAAGAGTATGATCCGTATTTCTTGCGTAAGAGATACTCCAACGTCCCTGCGAGATTGGATAAGGAAGAAGAGTTGTTTTTCGAAGGGAAAGTGGAAGTAAGAGTAAGGGCCCCTAAGGTTGCTGTTGATAGATATTTTTCAGAGCTTCTACGAAAAGAGATTGTTGAAACAGTGAAAACTAAAATTGTAATCCATCTATCTAATCCTGGCAATTCTAAAGTAACTGTTGATGAAAACACACATATAATTCATGAATGGGGAGAACCATTAACTACAGAAAGTTTTGTGTCTGAAACATTTGATATTCTTAAAAATGATATGAAAAAATACGATGATTATGTTCCGGAAAGAAAGTACACCTACAGAGAAGATGGTTCACTACATTTAGAAGAATACAACCCTGCAAAAGAAGCAACATTCATCTTTGAAGGAATTCCCGATAAGTACTCCCGTGAAGAACTCTGGATAAAACTCAGAAATCTTCTCACATACGGTGATGAGAAATTATCGTACTCTCCACACGGACTCTTATTGGAAAGCAAGAACCTAGAATTTACAGTCCATACATTTCTTCCTGTAGATCGCTCAGAGTTCCTCATTCACCTTGATGGAGGAGGGGATACACCAAGACTTACGGTTCTTCCGCTTTACTCTTCAAGAATAGGGTTACTCACTTTTCATAGGATTCTGTCCAAAAGGATAGACTGGAAAGTGAGGTTGAGCTGACGTGGACTCTCCAACGACCCTATGGATAAAGAATACTGACATGCACACCATAGTTTTGAATTACATCTATTCGTTATTCTTTAAACCTTATCGACAATATGCACATTTAGCAAATATAGGATATTGGGGAAATCCAGATCCATATTTTGGAGCAGTAACACCTGATTTCATTTCATGTGGAAGAAATGGGGATGTTCAGATAATTGAAGTGAAATCATTCTATCGCGACGATGTAGAAAAGTTTGAGTATGACTGCGAGAATGTTGCCTTAACCCTCAAGAATGCTTATGATAAATACGCTTCACTTACGCCACTAGACATTATTCCCTTCCTTAATACTCACAAGGCAGAGAGAGAACCAAAAACTATTGAGGTCGTTTTTATATTGCCGACTGAAGTTTTGGAGGAGTGCGTATCTATTATACAGAAAAAAATACCCGAAAACTTATTATTTGGACATTTAACCTAGAAAGTGATCCCATTCTTCTCAAAAAGGTTTTTGGAAACCACAACCAACAAGCCCTCGAAGAAGCAGTTCAGGGACTTATCCTAACTCCTCATCTGGAGACTTTAGTTAGATATTTTCGAAATAGTAATCTAAAAGATATAAAAAGATGTTTCTCCATGTATTTAATGCATTCCTGTCTTCAAGATCAAGAAATTGTTTTTGCATTTGATGATATTGATACTATAATGGTCGACTCAAGACCGCCTCTCTTAGGGCATCTTTCCAAAAGAGAAAGAGAAGATTTTTGGAGACGCTGTCTGCGTTTTCTTGTAGATGTAGCAAAAGTAGTGAAGCCCAACAAGAAAGGCCCAAATTATTATACCTGGAGGACAGGTATATTCCGTTCGCCGTACTATCGTGAGAGGACTCTTGAAAAAATTGAAGAAACTCTTGGAGGGAGGCACCGTGAGCAAATTTGAAATAAAAACAACGATCCTGAAAGACGTTTTAGAAAGTTTTCGGAAGATGCACACAGAAATCATTTTCGAGTTCACTGATGAAGATATCTTTATATCAACGAGAAATCAATCGCATTCACTTTATATGAAAGCTCGCATAGTTGGTTCTTCTCTTCAGAATTATGTGTCTGAATGCAATCGATTAATATTTGATCTGACCAATTTGAGAGAATTTTTGGATGTATATCCTGAAAACAATTCTGTAATTACAATTACAGAAAACGCTGTCTACGTTGGTAAAGAGAAGAATTTTCTCTTCTACGTTTTCTCGGAAGAGGAGTTTTTTGAGATACCTAAGATAAAAGTATTGTATGAGTGTAGCCTAGAAAAAGAAAATCTTCTTCAAGTTCTCAAGGAGCTGAGAGTTTTCTCAGGCTTTTTCAAGCTGGAGGCATCAATTGGAGATCTAAGGCTTTTTGGAGAAGATAAGATTAAAGGACAAGGCAAAATTGTATTGAAGATACCAAAAATAGACGAAGAATTTGAAGGTATTTTTTCACTTCAGCCTCTACTAGATATCCTAAATGATGTAAAAATTGAAAATAATGTCAATTTTAGAATATTTGAGAATAATGTGATAGGATTTTCCTTCAAAAAACATGAAATTGCTTTCGAGATTTATATTGCTGAACACACTGGAGAAAAAAACACATGGTGAAGTGCAAAAAGCAGGTAGATACAAATGGAAACACTTCCACCTGCTATATGACCTGACTACAAAAAGTTGGGGCAAGTCCTTTACCACATTATCCACTATGTAGGAGGATTACCCCGTGTAGGGAAATCTGTCTTGTGTAGACTCTCCTATTTTTTTGATTTCAAGTACTATGAAATATATGAAGAACCCCTTACCGGAGAGCAGTATCGCAAATTAGAGCTTGGTCCTGCACCCATTGACTTCGATAACACTATTCAGAGTCTGGAAACCCAAAGCAAAATCGTAAAATTGGAAGTTCACTATCATGGTCATCCGCAAGAGAGATTTATTTCTTTAGATGAGCCAGATGTGAGTCTGCTGTCTGCCAGACAGTTAGAAGTTATCAATGAAACTCTTGAAAGGCTTAGTTCCATGAATGCTACCCAAATCAGTGCTTTTTCTCATCAAGATATGCCCTGGAAAGCAACAGAAGATAAAGAAATAATTGATTACGAGTTAGTTTTCTACAGAGACCCCCTAACTTCTGTGAGAGAATATGAATGAAGCCTGTAGAGAATATGAATGAAGCCTGCTCAAAAGAGCTCTAAAGGTGTTGAAGGCTGAACCAGTGAATGAATCGATCCCCATTAAGAATGTAAGAATAGTCCCCCTTTAAGAATAGCTCCTCATTTCTGAGTAACATTCTGTATTTTGCTTTAATACTCGTCTCAATTCATGAAATACGGCTTTTTCCAACATCATAATACCAGTGTACAATGCGATTTCCATCTGTGTAGTCAGTAATAGTTTTCTGAACCAGTAGTCGAGAGATAATATCATAAATGCGCATCTGGTATGTGTAGTCCCATGGAACAAAAATATTCATTAAAAGGTAATCTCCTATCTTGTAGAAAACGCTCGTCGCAGGTAATTGTGAAAACAATTGGACAATGAATTTTTCATAAGCTGTCCTGAAACAAAGGGTCAAACTATTGTAAGCATAGCGCCCTTCAGGGAAATAGAACATTAATATGGTGCAATGCTTGTTTAGGTTCTTCTTCCATTCTTCATACTTTCCCCAGCTTATGAGATAGTCTTTTCTCAAATGTTTGATCGGTTTCCTCACGTTGAATCTGAAATAATCAAACAGTTTCCAGTCTTCTTCATCCCATTCTGGACAGTATGGCTCACATTCAAGGTGAGATTCCTTACAATAGTTTTGCTCCAAAAGGTTCTCCATTTCTGCAAGACAAGGTTCCCATGACGTGTATTTAACCTTCTGCGTAAAGACCTTTCCTCGCAACCCCTCTATCACTTGCCCCTTGTAGCCAGGGACTTGTGAGAAATCTATAGATTTATCATATATTACCAAAATATCCCAATCACCCTGGAAGACCGACATGTAGTATACGCCATCATATTCCTGAAGCTCCTTAAAGGCTTTCCATTTGTCTTCAAATAAGAGTAATGCTGCTTTTCTAAAATGAAAGTTCAGCCATAGTTTGGGATTCGATATTACCTGTTCTCCTTTAGCTTTCTCTGCATATCTCTCCACTGCTGTAATTGAACGGTTCACTCGTGTTGCTATTTTCTTGTTGGATATCCAGGGGTCGTCATATCTGAAACTGTAGATCTGATATTTGAGATACCTCTTTTCTTCTTCGGAGAGTCTTGTCATTCTGCCTTCCATCATGCCAAACCTTATAAATATTATGATGAGGGTTATCTCTTACCATTCTTTGATGTTGAGACAGACAAAGATATCGAAAGAAACCGATAAACTGCTTAATGAGCCATGTGAACCACACAAATGTTATATGATATTCATCACGGACGACTAAAAGAAATAGCCATAAGAAAATGAGGAGAAAGGAAACCTTATAACCCTAAAATGAGGCTGTTGAAAAGTCTATTCGAGATAGATTTTTGGTCGATTTTAAAGAAATTATAATCCATTAAAATACAATCAGAAAAGACCCTAAACAATCAAAAATTCTCCTTTTTTCCTTAGATTCAATCAATTCATGATGAACACAAAATGTGACAGAAAGATAAAAATGAAGAGTTTTCAACAACCTCAAAATAGATGCAAATGACTACCTCACTGCAGAATGTAAGAACCTTCACATATGGTAGAGGGATTGCCAAATTTTCGAGGAAAATGATGGTGAAATGATAATTTACCTGGAATGTTACACGTGTAACACATTGACATCCAAAAACATGACACCCCCATGGTGAGGAGAACCCACAACCCCACTACCTGACAAACCTTTTAAACCCTCTGAGAAACACATATCATGGACTGGGAAGAATTGCTGGAATTAACAATCCCAAGAGTAATCATAACCATACTGTTACTCACTTACTGCATAGTTACTATTCCTGTTATTTCCATGCATTCTGTGTCTTGCACACAAGAAGGAATAGACTGTACATCCACAGATTACAGGGTATCCATTTACTACTGCTTGAACATAACCTTTCATGAAGAATTTCATAGTTTCTCCATGTATTCTGTTCGCGATTGTAACAAAATGGATTTATTCTGGCTTTTTATTATTATCCCTTTGCTCTACTTCATATCTTTGCCTGTACATGACCAATTCATGATCAGTATATATGTCTGGAAATCAGGATCAAACCATGAGGGGTTAACCTTTGGGTTACTCACAGTAACAGCAGTTCCCGCGCTCATCTTCGGCATCATGGAAGCTGGATCACCAGATGTACCCTTAATCGCTTACACGATCTATCCATTTTCGTTATTTTATCTGTGTGCTCTCATGATCTACTCAGGTGACATCATTATTCCTGGTATTATGATAGCCATTTTAGCAGTGATCACCCGTACAGTGATGAACCTCTCCAAAAAATGGGAGATACCTCATGTTAACTTCTATGTGATATGGGTGCTTTACCTCGTTGTAACATTTCTTGGGATTATTCTCATGTATATTTCACCTTTATAGGTCATCGTGTCAGTAAACCGTATGCACCTCTGATATGCCTTTACTAGCCAAGACCACTTAAGACCTCACTTATTTAAGGTGTCACTCCGTGTATCTTGTGGGACAGGGAAAAATCCACAAATATCTCTGGGGGCTCTGAGCCTATGAGGGCTAGTGGTCAAAAAGTGTCCCCAAATCACGTGTCAGAGGATTCAGATAATTTGTCATTTCACCTTAGATTCAATTATAAAAGAAAAATTCATGAACCCGAGGAGGTTCCATCCACTTAACAAGGACGTGGTCAGCAGATAACGTTTGCAGTAATTTTTGGTTTTCATCTACTTTTTGACCCAGGCATCCAGATTCTTCTGTCCTGGTGCTGCTTTTTTGTAGGGAATGTTCATCAAATCTTTGAGCATTCGGGCATTGCGTATGGCCTGGCCGCGGGGGTGGTTGTTAAATTGGAGATATAACTTTTCGGTAGACTTTTTCATTTCTTCAACTCTGGGAAGCCATTGCTGCAGTTCATCTTGTGTGTACTCGTAATCATACCAGTGTTTTGGGTTTCTCCCATGCCACCTGAGATAACTGAAGTCTGCAGTTATTCGTACGTCTGGCTTCATTTTTATTGAATCAGTGACCACAAAGGAGGTGTTGTGCTCTTTTAAGAAGTTGAGGTTAGTTTGATCCCAGGAGGTATGTCGAAATTCTACTGCAAAGTCAACTGTATCAGGGAGGAAGGCTAGAAATTCTCTTAAGGGTTCTTGGTAGTCGGTGGAGAACTTGGGGGGGAGTTGGATGAGGAAGCAGCCGAGTTTTCCTGAATCGATTAAGGGGTGCATTAAGGAGTAGAATTCTTTGAAGATGGGTTCAGCATTTTTGAGAAATCGTTTGTGGGTTATTTCTTTGGGTATTTTTGCAGTGAATACGAAATCAGAAGGTACTTTTTTGTTCCATGCTATGACTGCATACTTGTTGGGGAGAGCGTAAAAAGTGGAGTTGATTTCCACCAGGTTGAACTCTTGAGCGTAAAAATCGAGCATTTTTCCCTTTTTTATGTTCTTGGGGTAGAAGGGTCCTATCCAGTCATCGTAGGACCAGCCGCTGGTTCCAATGTAGGTTTTTCCCATAGAAGGATATGGGACGCGATGTTGAAAAATGTTGTGGTTCAATCATTAATACATCAACTTTTTATTTCAAATTACCAACGAAACTCTTTCCTGCATATATCCTTTATTTCAAATTTAACTGGTGTAACAATAGGCATGCCTTCTTTATCCATTTTTTCTTTGAATTTCTTCATGAAATAACCTCTAAAGATAGGTGCATAAAGAGAATCTCTCACACGAAAGTTAAATCTATACACAACTCCATAATCTTTGAATTCTTCTATGAATACAAAGGGATGAGATTCCTCAGAAAAGATATATTCCAGTTCTTCTTTTTTGACATCATCTATTCCAATTTTTTGGAAATAGTTTTTAAAAGTCCTTATTTTTGTTTCTTCAAATAGATCTTTAAATTCTAAATAGAAGAACTGCAAGGTCATATAAGCTCCCTTCTAGCTCATTTTCTTGTTGCAATCTCCAGTTATGTTTCTTAAAGGCAATTCTTAATACAATTTTACCTGAAAACTCCTCGAACCTTTTATCATTAATTTTGACAAAAGTAAGCGAGGGACTTCCTATTATTCTTTTAATTCCACTATATCTTTTCTTTTATAGAACAGCTCCATCGACAATGAAAAGCATTTACCAAAAAATTTATGAAATATGTGAGAAGCCAGCAGGACTTATCCCTTACCAGAGCAGGAGAGATTATGTTGTAAATATGTTTGTTAAATTAACCGAAGCAATCATTGTCATTCTTATTGTTGCGAGTGTTCTTAGTCGGTTTATAGTATTTAAACCGATAGTAGATCTTTTTTTAGAGCCTCCCTTGAATTATGTGATAGGGACAGGCACTGCAATCACCATAGTATTATGGCTCTTGGTTTTGATCCTTGATCCATTTTTTGAAGGAGAGACGATTGAAATGGGTTCTCATAGAGGTAAAATTAAAGAAGTTGGTGTTTTTTTCACTAGAATGGAAACAATGACAAAAGAACAGGTATACATCCCGAATGCGGAATTACTCGCAAGAACAGTAAGGAGACTTAGTACAAGAAAACCTAAGGTAAAAGGAGAAGAATATGAAAAAGATCAAAATAGAATAGAAGAAGGAAAAAATCAAGGTAAAATGGAGGAAGAATAAATACACCTGCATAATTTCCAGTTTCAACTTCCTTCATTTCAGTAAAGAAAAAACAAACAATAAAATAGAAAAATAAAGAATAGAGAAGTATTCCCATGCTCCTATAATACTTTCGCATATAACGTTTTGTGTATTTCCATATTTTTTTTGGATCTCTTATTTTTTTTGATGACTCACAAATCCAATAAGATAGCATTGCTTAGGACATAACTTGTTAATTTCCACAGAACTTCCAAGGTCAAAACAAGGAACAGTATATGGAAGAACAATTTGAAATAAATCGACTTATTCTCTACCTTTGTCGATACATCTTTTTTCTTTCCATCGCTCTTTTCCACTTCCCCTCCCGGGGTCTTTGCATTGCCTGTCCCTTCCCTATTCACAGAGGATATCCCCAATATATATATATCTTTTGGTAGTTACGGAAATTGGCAAAGAGTTTACTAATCTATGTAAGCTAAAAGATAATCTGTTTTACTAATAGAAACAGTCAAAATCTTTGGCATGTTTAAAAATTCCTTCATGTTCATTTAATTTCCTTGAATACCCTCTCATAGACTTTGTTATCCATCCAGAAGTTTTCCTCCCTCATTCTATCGATTACAGATTTCACGTTCTGTATTACCCCTTTCTTGTGGGCCATCACAAGAATGCCTAGCGTCCCAATAACATTCAATCCAAGAAACTCTGCTATTTTTCTTGCGTCCTTGTCATCCAACACAATGAAGTCGGCATTTATTTCTTTAGCGAGGACAATGCATTCAGATTCACCCTTTCCTAAATCAGTCTGGAGTGTCATTACAGCAAGAAAATCTTTTACCTTTGCAATCTTTATTATCTCTCTAAATTTTCTTTCATCTTCTGTACCGGAAGCCTTAACCATGAATTCTTTAAAAACTGCTTCTGGTACAAATATCTCAGAAAATAGCATTTCTAGAATATCCATTTTCTCTATCTGAGATAAAATTATGATGCAAGATGAATCTAAGACTACCTTCATTCAAGAGCCTCTTCTAATAATTTCATATCTTTTTCAAAGTCTTTTACCGAATAATTCAGAGGAATTTTCTTTTCTTTTAGCAAAGACATCATTTCCCAAACAGATAATCCTGCTATTTCTGAGGCTTTCCCTATGGAGATCTTTCCTTCCCTGAAGAGTTCCAAAGCTATCAATTTTCTGATGTACGCTGGTATGTCGTCCTCGTCGATCTTGCATAAAAGAGAGAATTCTTTTGGTATCTCCACCTTTATCATATGAGAGAATTAAATATCATGTATTAAAAGGTTTGTGCATGACACATGAACAGCCCTTCTGAAAACGAGGAAGTACTCCTCTATGGTTGTTGTTTTGTTTGTAACTTATTCTCTAAGTACATGGACAGAACCTTCATGAGCAACCACCAAAAGGTAAACCATTCAGCAAGACTCTATCACCAGTCCGAAAAACCTAAAACGTTGAGCAACCCAAGCCATGGGAATGTCCTCTCTTCAATTCCCCCAAACTTCTGTAAGAACCTCTCTTTGTTAACGGTTGACTATCATAATCTACAACATGCAGCCCACTACCGGTGTTACACGTGTAACATTCATATATATGATCTTTATCCCTGAGCATAGAAAAACGAAAAATTGAACAAAAATTTCATTTATATGAAACTATAGATTACCAAAGGGTGTAATGATATTAATTAGTATCCTGTATGGGAAAATAATCCAAATAATCTAATTTTCCCAAAAATTAGGAATAGTTCTAAACCAGATACTTGCCAGATAGTACCACATACTTTCCGCAATCTTTAAAAAGTTACAATCGTATAAGTTACAATCGTATAAAACAAATCTCGAGAGGAAATACCATGAAAAAGAACTTATTCGTTTGGATACTCGTCTTTTTTATTACCACACTTACAGTACCACCTTCAGCCAGTCAGCCCTACTGGACTGTCATGGTGTACATGGATGGAGATAATAACCTTGAGGGAGCAGCTATTGATGATTTCAACGAGCTCGAAGATGCGGGTTCAGATGCAAATGTGAACATTGTGGTCCAGATTGACCGCATATCCGGGTATGATTCATCAAATGGAGACTGGGAAACTACTCAAAGATACTACGTCACACCAGATGCCAATGGATATGATACTACTATTGTCTCCACATTAATTTCCGATTTAGGCGAGCTCAATATGGGTCACCCCAATACGTTAATAGACTTTGTGAACTGGGCACGGACAACTTATCCTGCAGATTACTATTTACTGGTGTTATGGGATCACGGTGATGGCTGGAAGACCCGGTCCGCCCAGGTTACCCAGAAGGGTGCACTCACCAGAATGGTGAAGAGAGAACCTTTAAAGGGTGTGTGTTACGATGATACTGACTTCGATTATTTGACCACACCAGATCTTGACACTGCTTTAAATAGTATTACCAGTGGAGGGGCAGCCCCCATTCATGTAGTGGGATTTGATGCGTGCTTAATGGCTATGCTGGAAATAGGGTATGAAATCTCCCCCTACAGTTCATATATGGTGGGTTCTGAAGAGTCTGAACCTTATGATGGCTGGGATTACCGAGCCACCATGAACTGGTTGGTTGCCAACCCTACCAGTACTCCCAATCAGGTGGCTTCCCGAATTGTTACTGACTACATGAATTTCTATGGATTTGGAAGCTTTGAAACCCAGTCTGCTGTAGATTTGTCCCAGATTGCAGCAGTTGCAGCAGCAGTGGACACATTAGCCATAGACTTAACCAATAATATCACCACCTACTTTTATGATATAAGAGATGCGAGAGATCAAGTAGAAGAGTACATGGATGCTGATTTCATCGATTTGTACCATTTTGCCCAGTTAATCCAGAGTGAAATTCCAGACCCTGTCATCCAGAATGATGCGCAGAACGTGATGAATGCTGTATTCAATTCAGTCATCAACGAAGGACACGGTATTATCAATGCAAATTCGCACGGTATCTCCATTTACTTTCCGTATGGATTGTACGACTATCTTTCACGATACGAGACAGAAACGAATTTTGCTGTCAACACCCAATGGGACGAATTCCTTACCACATACTACACCACCTTACCGCCTCCTCTGCATGCAGTGGCTGTCATTGATGATGATAACGGCAGATTCTTGACACACGTGGAAAGTTACTACACAGATACCTTGGATGCTTTGGGAATCCCCTACGATTACTACGATGCAGGAATACACGGCACTCCTGATATCACGTATTTACAGGCTCATTCCATACTTATCTGGTTCACAGGGTCAGATTTTTCCACCACACTGTCCCCGGCTGATGAAACTGTTTTAATCCAATATTTAACTGGAGGTGGAAAGCTCTTTTTATCCAGCCAGGATTACGTATGGGACCTGAAACTGGATGGGAGGTACCCCAGTACGTTTTTGAGAACCTATTTACACACTATCAATGAGGGAGAAGACACAGGGGTGAACTTCTTAGCAGGAGTAGCAGGAAATGAGGTGGGACATGGACTCGGTCCTTACGAGATGTGCTGGGTTTCTGCAGGCTGTGGGTTACAAGACTATGCAGACTGGATAACCAAGGATGGCGGCTCAGAGTATGCATTCACCAATGAAGATGGTGAGTATATAGCCCTCACTTACTCTGGTGGGTATGAGGTGATCTTTTGTGCGTTCCGGTTTGAAGGCATCTTATCAACTGTAGGTCGTCAAGAGGTAATGCAGCAAATCTTTGACTTTTTGGGACCCATTCCCACCTTTGGGAATCTTGCAGATTTGTTCTCCACCAATACGTTTTTAGTGGCAGGTAACAATGCATACTGTACTGATGTTCTGGGATCTGCAAAGATAGCCTTTGCTCTGGGCCAAGCAGGAGCACTAGAGAACCCAGAAGGGAGAACGGACGTCCTTCTAACCACAACAGAACATGACACCGGGAATCTGATACCTGTGGGTGGGCCTGCTATCAACGTGGTAGCAGATGAGTTTGACGGATACTTCGGCGTTACCTACAGCTACGTGGCAGGCGTGAGCTTTGAGATTTTTGCAGACTCACATTCTATCTACCTGGATTTGACTCAATACCCCAATGAGGATATTGCTATCGTGTACCTGGCTGAACACAATGGAAGGTATGTCCTCTTAGTATGGGGGTATGGCTGGCAGGGTACGTACGCTGCGTCAGTTTTCCTAGGAGATATCACAAACTGGCAAACCTACCAAGGTTCCCACATGGTCATGGTACGATGGACAGATACAGATACAGATGGACTAGTGGATGAAAATGAAGTTGCGGTGGAGGTTTATGTGTGAGACGGAGAGTTATCCTGGTTTTGGTTTCGATCTTTGTTTTAGCCGCACCTGTTAACTGCTGTATTTCAGACCCCACCGTAACAGTGGTGTATGACCTGACGTTAGATATGGAGTTACTAAAATTGTTCAAACATGAAGGATTCTCTTTTGAATTATACTACAATGTCATACCCTCCTTTGGTGAAACAGGTGAAAGGGAGTTTGCTGTCTACAAAGCACATTACGGGTTGGCCACTGCCATGGTGGCGTATGATATGATGGTGTTAAAGACTCATGAAGAAAAGTACAACTGGGAAAAAGGAGTGAAAACAGAACTCCTGTTCTTGCAGACTATTGGTGTATTGCGAGGAGTCCCAGACATTGATACTATAGCACAGGTAGCTTCCTGGGAGAGCAGATCGGGGAGAAACCTGTTCTTGGTTCCAGAACCCGTGGAATTCATAGCGTTTGGAAACGATGTATACCCTGTGTCTGAACCGGTAACAACAGACTACTTCTCTTTTTTGAGAGAATGGATTGCTGTCCCGGGGAATGCGACCGTATCTATAGAGGATGATACGCTCTCTATCCTTTTAATGAGGTGTGGGGGGGAGTTATCAGCAGACACCAGTAGAATGAGTGTATTTGCCCCCTTTAGAGAGGTTTTACTGGTGTGTAACTCCATAGATTACGAGTTAACAGGTAAGGAACTAAAGAGTATTCTCACCGAAAAGGGGTACCGGGTGAGGAGGATTACTCCTGACGAATTTGATATCTATAGATGGTTTTCCCCCAAAATCATCCTTTTGGGAGGCCACGAATCACCAGAAGGCATGGGTGAAATTGTTGAGAGAGTGCTCACAGAGACCGAAATGAGAATGATTGAGAAAACAGGCCCCTACTTGTTTGCCCATGACAATATAGATTTCAGAAAGCAGTCCATGGTTGTTCTGGCAGGGAAAGATCGAGAAGGAACCCATGATATTACCTTATCGCGAATTGATGACATTGTGATGTGGTTGGAATTTGTAGGTTAGTAACTTCTGCAAAGGTTCCATCTCAAATTCAGAAAGGGAGAGTATTTTTGTGCTCGCCTTTTTCGAGGAGTTCTGTAAAGTGTACTTCTACGGCTTCTTTCATATTATTCATGAGTTCATCCAGAGTTTTTCCCTGTGTGAAGATATCCTCTCCAGTTCCACGAGCACACCAATATTTACCATCGTTATATACTTCGAACTTCACCAGCATGTACTTTACTTCATCTTCTCACTGTTAAATCTTATGGTCAAGTGGTCAGGTAGTTTTCACATATATCAAAAAATCCTCTATAATACCAAGAAAGGAATAAATTGTTACACGTGTAATAAACCTGAGATAACCACCAACAATTGAATATTCAAAAGGTTTATAAATTCAACGGCCACTATAATGGGAGGAGACCGCTATGAGAAAAATGCACAGTCTGGCATACAGCATAGCCCAGGCAAAACTGAAAGGAAATCCGTACAAGTTGAACTATGCAGTAACCTACAGATGTAATGCGCGATGCACAATCTGTAATATCTGGAAAAAATACGCAGATTCACCGGAAAAGCAAAAAAAAGAATTAACATTGCCTGAGATTGATAAAATTTTTAAAGATTTCGATTTATCATGGGTTTCTTTAACAGGAGGAGAACCATTTCTCAGAGAAGATATTGCTGATATTGCGTTAACAGTGGACAAACACAATCCGCATTTACACATGTTGTCCATTCCTACCAATGGATCTTTCCCGGAAAAGACTTTCAAGACTGCAGAAACTGTCCTTGAGAAAACTGAAATTCCCAATGTGTTTGTCACTGTCAGTCTGGATGGTGATGAATCCTTACATGACCAATTAAGAGGAGTGAAGGGAATGTGGAAAAAAGCTCAAAAAACGTATGAACTGCTTAACACAATAGACAGCAACCGGTTTAGAGCCCTTCTGGAGTTTACTATATCAAAGCACAATGCGGGACATCTCACAGAGACTTTGGATTCCTTTGGTGTTACAGATTACTCGCGAGTGGTTATCACTGCTGCTCATTCTTCCTTTTTTTACAATACTGAACAGAACGACCTCCACGATACATCATCCGTTTCCCAGGTGGATGAGTCTCTTTCTTTATGCGACCATGCAGGTGTAGAAGGGTTATTCCCTGGTGTGTATCTCAGGTTACTCAAAAAGTACCTTCGAGGTGAACCTGTTTCTCTCAAATGTGTTTCCGGGTGTTCTTCTTTCTTTTTAGACCCGTACGGGGTTTTGTATCCCTGTATTTCCATGGATACTCCCTTTGGGAATTTAAAAGAGTCTTCGTTACAAACCCTGTTACAAACTGAGTACGCCCAATCCATTCTTCGGAAAATAAAAAGGGGAGAATGCTCTGGATGTTGGACACCCTGCGAGGCATACCAGACCATACTGGAGAATTTACCCAAAGCAGCAGTTGCTGCCTATCTCAAATAGATATGAAATTGAATCTGTCAATTGGCTGTCATGAACATAGCTGTACTTGACAGACAGTGCTGTGATGTTACACGTGTAACAAAGTGAGAACCACCACGTGAAACATAACTGAAAAACCCTTTTAAAGAGGAGATGTACTTTTCA